>ERZ773008.34-NODE-34-length-116348-cov-5.852992_pt1 | contig 116348 bp, 87 predicted proteins | sample MGYA00580664_ERZ773008 | MGnify/ENA primary metagenome ERZ773008 (study PRJEB29015, sample SAMEA2738016) | human oral metagenome | biome: human oral; feature: human-associated habitat; material: dental | place: China | collected 2048 ...
CTTGCCAGAGAAAGTAACTCGTAGGTTCATTATGCAAAAGGCACGCAGTCACAGCCAAAAGCTGCTCCTACCGCTTGTAGGCAGACGGGTTCAGGATCTATTGCACTCCTCTGTTCGAGGTTCTTTTCACCTTTCCCTCACGGTACTGGTTCACTATCGGTCTCTCGGGAGTATTTAGCCTTACGGGATGGGCCCCGCAGATTCACACAGGATTTCACGTGTCCCGCGCTACTCAGGATACCTCTAAGTCCAACGAAGATTTTCGGATACACAGCTGTCATGTTCTATGGCCGGCCTTTCCAGACCGTTCTCCTAATCTTGTCTTCCTATATCGAGGTCCTACAACCCCAGTTTTGCCGAAACAAAGCTGGTTTGGGCTGTTCCCCGTTCGCTCGCCACTACTAAGGGAATCACTTTTGTTTTCTTCTCCTATGGGTACTTAGATGTTTCAGTTCCCCACGTTCGCTCACTGCTCTGCAGTGTGATACATCTTCAATGTACCGGGTTGCCCCATTCGGAAATCTACGGATCAAGTCGTATGTGCCGATCCCCGTAGCTTATCGCAGCTTATCACGTCCTTCGTCGCCTCCGAGAGCCTAGGCATCCACCGTCTGCCCTTTCCTGTTTTTGCGCCTAACGTATATCAGTATTGCTACTAACACACGCAGGTTGTATACTAACTTATTTTATTTGCTCTACGTTGTTTTCTCGTTTGTTTTTATCAAGTATGTCAATGATCGCTTTAGCATAACCTCCCAAGTCGCCCCAGAAAGATACTTCACAAATCTAATTTCATCTCAAGAGGCGCTTCCCTCTTTTGCGGTTGCAAAGGTAATGCTTTTTATTCTTCAATTCCAAATATAAAAACAAATTTATTGATCAGATTAAAGCTACACTCGATAACATCATACTTAAATTCAATGACTTAGGATGAGGAAAATTCGTAAGAAAATTTGGATCCACCCACACAACCCAAGATAAACTCCCCATAACTCAAAGCCGACAAGGGGGCATTTTTTAGACATAGGGTGACTACCTCGTAGTTGAACCTCAGACATCTTAACTCCTCAATTGCCCTAGATAAGTATTTATATATGCTACACTATATTATATGTAGGAAGCAACTTATAATCCAGACCAAGTTCGGTGACAACATCCTTTTTAGGGAGTTTGTGGAGAGGGACAACGAGTTGCCATAAATCGCTTCAGAGACTTACCATAACTCTCTACAACGACTTACCATAACTCGTTTGAGCGAGTTACCATAACTTGTTGCGACGAGTTATGGTAACTCATTGGCAATGCTTCCAAGAATGAAAATAACATTTTGATTTTCAGCGCATTGCAAAAAACACCAGATAAGGCAAGAAGTGGTCATCAAATAGCCCCTCCCACGCAAGATGCACAAAGGGGACATGAGGAATCATAAAACGACATCTGTTGTATGGTTACACTCTACAGAATGAAATGAAGGAGCAAAAGGGATATACATAAAAGCGCAAGGGTAGGGCTACTGGGATGTGTAGCCCTACCCTTACGTAGTAAGTTTGAGGTTAGATGGTGGTACTAGAAAAGTTTGCTTGGGTACTCGCCTGCATCGACAAGAGATTGAATCTTAGCAACCACATCTGGGCGATCGGCAGCATAAGTAACACCAAACCACTGGTCTGGAGTATCCAACACTTCAACTGTCACCTTCTTCTCTGCGACAAGGAGATTAACTGGAAGCGGGATATAGTATTCAAACTTGGGGTTTGTATCCAGAGCCTTTAGGAAATGACAGAAGAGTTCATTCGAGTAGTCAAAGTAATCTGGAGTAAAGCCCCACATATTCATTGACACAGGAGTGTTATCATCGAGATACTGCACCTGCCCATTCTCATCGGTGAAAGAGATGCGCCCATCCTCTCCTCGAGCAATAGCCGTTCGCTCAACTACCTCTGTTAGGAAGCCTCGCTCATCCACCTGACAGACACCGCGAGCGACTGTTCCACTTTCGCTTAACGTATTACCGACACGATACCCAATCATGCAGTATTTATCCCTTGTGTCAGAGAAGCTACGTAGCTTATCCGCTAATGTGGCAAAACCATGGCGACCATAGAAGTCATCAGCGTTAATTACAGCAAAAGGCTCCTTGACAACAGCTTCGGCCATCATCACGGCATGGTTTGTTCCCCAGGGTTTCTCACGGCCCTCGGGGACAGTATAGCCAGCAGGGAGCTTATCCAGGTCTTGGAAAACCACTTCAACAGGAATTTTGTGTTCATACTTTGAGATAATCTTCTCACGGAACTCCTGCTCAAAAGTGTGACGAATGACAAATACGACCTTACCAAAGCCAGCACGGATGGCATCATAGATTGAATAGTCCATGATTGTTTCCCCCGAAGGACCAAGTCCATCCAGCTGCTTAAGACCTCCGTAGCGACTGCCCATACCAGCAGCGAGTACGACAAGAGTTGGCTGTTTCATTGTTTTATAGCTTGTTATTATTGATGATTACTTCTTATGTACCGAGATACTCTGCCCGACACTGAGGCGATCAGACTTCAGACCATTAGCTCTCTTGAGCTCAGATACAGAAACCCCGTACTTGTGAGCAATGGAATAAAGGGTTTCACCAGAGCGAACCTTATGCGTTGAGTGGCTATTTGCTTTGGCCTTTCTAGATTGCCTATCACGTTTAGAAGCCCTATCCCTCTTCTTTGTCTTCGTGGTCGAGGCTGCCTCTTCTACTCCTTCTGTAGATTCTTTTTGGCTTTTCTTGCCTACTGTACTGCTACTTGGTCCTTCAAGGTTGACTCGAAGCTCTGGAGAAGAGACCTCTTCACTCAAGCTGTCTAACTTAATAATTGCAGAGAGAGGGAGGCGCACAGGATAAGGCTGGTTATTGCCAGGTATAATCCCACGACGAAACTGAGGATTGAAGGCTGAGATAGTCTCAGTATCCACCCCCGTAAGCTCAGAGATACGATCAAAGGTCACACGATGAGAAGCTGTATAGTACTCAGTCGCTAAAGGACGCCCTAATTCTCGTGGCACGATGCCGTACTCCCGATGGTAGTGCATCGCAAAGTAAGCACCTATAAAAAGTGGTATATAGCGACGCGTTTCGTTAGGTAGATAGCGATAGATTTCCCAGAAGTTAGGTTTCTCTATGCCAGTCCTTCGTAGGGCACGATTAACATTCCCCGGGCCACAGTTGTAAGCAGCTAGGACAAGCCACCAGTCGCCATAGATACGGTAAAGATCCTTCAGAAAGCGGCAAGCAGCCTCGGTGCTCTTCACTGGATCCATACGTTCATCTACAAGACTATTCACTGACAGACCATAGATCTTACCAGTAGGGAGCATCAGCTGCCAGAGACCAGCAGCACCGGCTGGAGAGATTGCTTTTGGATTAAGTGCCGATTCTACAATAACTAAGTAACGAAGCTCCATGGGGAGAGCGTTCTTATCTAGAGTCACTTCGATCTCTGGGAAGTAGAGATCTGCCAAGGAAAGCATAGAGCTCAGCAACCCTCTTCGGCGGAAAAGGTAAAGCTCAATGGCCTCTCTCACGAGAGGGTTATAGCTAAATCGCATTGCTGAAGGCATCTTATTCAGCATGCGTATGTACACGCTATCAGGAGTATAAGGGATGGTAACAGATGAGGGAGTATAACGCGTACTCCCTCGCACACCCTTGTGCTGGCCATACCCACTATACCAGCGCTCAAGCAATCGCTCTACATCCTGATCAAGGGAAGCAGGTAGCGTAATAGGGTCTAGGAGCGCAGAGGCTAGTGTTAAGCTAGAAGTAGTACGTCCTCGTACACTATCCGTTTGTGCACGGAGCGAGAGTGTAGAGAGAAAGAGTAGAATGGTGGTGATTACCTTGATATAGGATTTCATATAAGATCCATTTAGAAGGTGAGGCTGCAGTTTACCCCCAACTGAAACGAAGGGTTACCGAGCTTAGGCATTCCAACCTCGGGGACTACCTTGAGAGACAAATCAGGACTAATATCAAAGGTATATAGCTCAGCATCTACATACGCATCAAGGATAGACAAGCCATATACAAGAACACTCACCACGATACTCAGGTCACGGTAGCGCCGATAGAAGTCATTTCCTCTTTTAAGCGTCTGTTTGAGTGAGGAGTATTGGGCATAATCTTCAGCTTTCGCCCCAGCTGGAGCAAAGACAAGCCAAGCAGTATTCTGTGCTGGATTCTCACTCATGATATCCCGATAGGCGGCATGATAATCTTGGTACTGCCGACTATTCCAAGATACGGAGTAGAAACAAGCCATGAATGCCCCCCATACAATTGGAAGCTTCCAATACTTACGATTATAGATCTGACCACCGCCTGGGAGTAGAGCCCATAGCATAGCCTTTCCCGAATGAGGCTTCCAGAGACTCGCCTCAATCGAGCGCGAGAGAGCTTTTGTTGTAAGGGTATCTTGTGAATAAGCCTGCGTCTGAATGCTATCTACATGTCTACTCAAACTATCACTCCACAAGTCTCTTAGATAAGGAGACGAGGTCTTCTGCTTCGATGCATATATTCGTCCATCAACCTGCTTTACAAGTGCGGGATAATCGCCCTCACTCATAAAAATAGAATCTACAGGCGATGCCGCAGCCCAAGACCTACAGGTAAGAGCAAGTAGCACTACGAGAAGAAATGAATCAATCCGCACAAGCAAAACCAATGAATCGTCTAAGTAAGCCCTCAGTGCTGTATTCGCTCAAAGAGCTGCATGATTCGCTCTAGCTCCTCATCATTATCAAAGGGTATGGTGAGCTTCCCCTTACCCTGCGCATTGCACTTCAGGGAGACCTTGGAGGAGAGGACTTGATTTAAATGCTGCTCTAGCAGACGGTAATCTTCTCGCTTAGTAGCTTTAGGCTTCTTGGTCTGTGGTGCAGTTGGATACTCTTCCTTGGCACCCTCCTCTTTAATAGCACGAGCCAGCTCTTCTACGGCTCGCACACTGAGATGCTCCTGTAGGATGAGATTATAGAGCTCTATCTGGCGCTCTGTATCCTCTACCTGGAGGAGGGCACGGGCATGCCCCATATCAATGAGTCGCTGTGTTAAGCCTAGTTGAAGTTCGGCTGGTAGGCGAAGGAGACGGAGGTAATTGGTGACAGTCGCACGCTTCTTTCCTACTCGCTCTGCTAGCTCTTCGTGTTTGAGATGATGTGTCTCAATAATCTGCTGATAGGCCAGAGCAATTTCTATTGCATTCAGATCTTCCCGTTGGATGTTCTCTACAAGTGCCAGCTCCATCACCTCCTCTGGACGAGTAGGACGCACATATGCAGGTAGCGTTGCCAGCCCGGCCATCTGTGCCGCTCTCCAGCGTCGCTCCCCTGATATAATCATGTATTGGTCAGAGTCGATCTGCTGCACGGTGATAGGCTGCACAAGTCCTATGGAACGCAGGGATGCAGCTAACTCTGCAAGCTTCTCCTCATCAAACTCTCGCCGAGGCTGATTACTATTGGGAAGAATCTTCCCAATTGCCAGCTCTTGAATTGAGGAAGCTCCTGCTATTGGCTCAGGCTCTCCGCCACCAAGCAAATCACCCAGCCCACGACCAAGGACACTCTTATGCTTTGCTTTTGTCATCTACTACTTATTCTTATTAATTAGCTCTGTGGCTAACTGCAAGTGGTTTACCGCCCCACGGCTATCGGCATCATAGAGTAGCGCAGGCAAGCCATGGCTAGGCGCCTCTCCCAGCTTGACATTACGCTGAATAACCGTCTCGAAAACCAGAGTCTTAAAGTGGCTCTTGACCTCCTCATAAATCTGATTATTTAGTCTCGTACGGCTATCATACATCGTCATGAGGAAGCCCTCTATCTCGAGCCTAGGGTTCAGGCGCTGGCGTACGATACGCACTGTATTTAGGAGCTTAGAGATACCCTCTAGAGCAAAGTACTCACATTGCACAGGGATTAGTACCGAGTCTGAGGCAACAAGAGCATTAACCGTAATGATTCCCAGCGATGGAGAGCAATCGATCAGGATATAGTCGTACTGATCCACGATGGGTGCCAGTACCTCCTTGAGGACAAATTCTCTTCGATCTCGCTCCAGTAGCTCTAAATCAGCCCCTGCAAGATCTATGTGTGAGGGGAGAATATCTAGCCCTTCAACCATCGAAGGGATGATGACCTCTTTTGCTGGAAGGCCAGAGCACAGACATTCATAGATGGTCTTGCCAATCTCACTACCCTCAACGCCAAGTCCAGAGGAGGCATTGGCCTGAGGATCCACATCGACCAAGAGCACACGCTTCTCCAGAGAAGCCAAAGAGGCTGCGAGATTTATCGCTGTTGTTGTTTTACCGACGCCCCCCTTCTGGTTGGCCAAGGCAATAATCTTACCCATTATATATAATAGCTCGTATCATCAAAACGCATCTTCCCTCAGCTGTAGTTCATTTCTGGGGATCATACAGCCAAGTCAATCGGTTTCCAAAGCTACTATTTCTTACTGATATATTTATCCTTGATTGGCTATTCATCACTGGTAAAGCCCTCTAACCCCAAAGAGAAACTTCCGCCCCAGACCTCAAGAAGACAAGATTTTAGCCAATTCAATGGTTTGCTAATCGTTCTTGGTTCAATATCAAAATGTCCCCTAAGATACTTGACAATTCATTGGAGAAGTGCTACCTTTGCTATCGTATAGTATTGTCATTTAGCTCACTACCTCTACATCACCATTACATGAGAGAGTTCTATACCTTGGCACTCCTTATTCTTACAGCTTTAGCTACCTCAGCACAGAACCTAGACCTTGAGGAACTAACCAAGCTAAAGCAGAAGAAACCTATCAAGCTTAGTGGTAGTATATCTGCAAGTGTAACCTATATGGATAGAGATCCACACTTGGAGCAGAAGCCCTTCCTCTACCAGTTCAATGGTACTCTCAATCTCACTACATACGAATCGCTTCACCTCCCACTAAGCTTCTCCCTAAATAATTACGGTTCTCATTTCTCTTATCCCTCCCTACCGAGCCGACTCAGCTTACACCCATCCTATCGCTGGGCACAAGCACACATAGGAGATGTATCAATGAATTTCTCACCATACACACTGAATGGGCATCAGTTCGCAGGAGTAGGAGTTGAACTTACTCCTAAAAAATGGAAAATGGCACTAATGGCTGGTAGGCTACTTAGGAAAACGACCTATGATATATCACGCCCACACCTATTACCGACCTTTGACCGCTGGGGATACGGGATCAAGCTTCGCTATGATGGAGAGAAGTATTTCATTGGTGGGACACTTTTTTCTGCCTCTGATCGGGCAAACCAAGTGACCCTTGACACGGAGCGACTTAGGATACACCCCAAGAAGAATGTAGCTCTTAGTACAGAACTAGGGTTAAGACTTATTGATGGCATGGAATTTACCCTAGAATATGCAATCAGCCTCCTAACCCAAGACATCAGAGCCCCAAGACTAGCGAATTCAAGCTTTATCGACAAACTCCTCGGACGCCAATCTTCTACAGCGACACACCATGCTCTGAAAACAAGCTTTAGCTATACCTTCTTAAGGAATACCATTGGTCTCGGCTATGAACGCATTAGTCCCAGCTACGAAACATTAGGGGCGTATTACTTCACGAACGACTACGAAAATCTTACCCTCAACTACGCACACCCCTTCTTCTCCGATCGCTTACAGCTAGCCCTGAGTGCAGGAATTCAACGCGATGGTCTTACAAGAAGTAACCCCCAGCTATCCCGTAGGGTAGTTAGCTCACTAAACCTCACTTTCACTCCAAATGATCGGCTCAATGCCACGCTATCAACCTCAACCTTCCAAAACTATCGCAATCTTAAATCTAATTTCGACTATATCAATGCCCAAGGTCCTTATGATGGTCTTGATACATTAGATTTTACCCAGATTAATAACAATATTGACCTCTATATTGCTTGGACAGCACACCGTACAGAGCAACGCACTGACCTTCTCTCCTTTACAACTAGCTACCAGGCTATCTCAGATCATAGAGGTGGAGAACTCCTCCAGAATCAGCTATCACGCTTTATAAATACACAACTCACTTACAGCCTTGATTTCCTTCCACTAAATCTCTCGGCTACGCTTGGACTCTCGTTCAGCAACAGCTACCTTCTGCAACGAGGCACATACACTTATGGACCAAATCTTTCCACTTCATGGCGTACCTTCAAGAAAGCCCTTCGTCTCAGCCTCAGCGTTTCCATGAGCCATACTACAGAGGACTCGCACACTTTAGCCGATATTTATAACACCCGCTTCGCTGCCAGCTATACCTTCCTTAAACGGCATAGCCTAAACGCCTCCTGTGGCCTTCAACATAGGCTTTCTCGTGCCACTGAGTTCAGGAACCAAGCTACTACAACAGCTGGTCTTAGCTATGTATTTAGCTTCTAGTACCCATCTTCTCATGTATACATCTATCGCCTCCTCTCGCACCCTTTGTATGAAGCGACTGCTTACCCTGCTTCTGTCTTTTGCTTTTCCGCTCTTGCTCCCTGCCCAGCAGGAGACTCTTCTTAGAGCCAAGGAGGCTCAAAAGCTCTTTAGTCAATTGGCTGAGAGCCATGCCTACACAAATGACCTCAACCAAGTAAACCTAGGACACTTGCCAATTGGAGTGAAGCGTACTATCAATGGGCTGGGTGTCACTATCGCACTGAATAGCTTTACGATCGATAAAGAAGGTCATACTCGATTGGGTATTTATGCAGAAGTCATCCTTCCCCTAGAGGGAGGGGAACGCAAGCGACTTCTTTTCGGAATTGAAGGAGCCACCGCTTCCTCCCGTGGTAGTTTACCAAGTGAGGCAAAGCTTATTCTATTAGAAGACCTCCATCTACCCTTTGTTTCAGGCTCTAAGCTTATACTACGCAGCCCCCATGGCGAAGCGAGAAACAGCACACACAATGGAACTTATCTGAAGATCGGGTGTGAGGGATTCAAAGCTCTAGGCCTAGATGCTGAGGTGCTTTTCTCAAAGGAGCTACTGAAAATAGCAGGGACAAACGAGCCTGTCCGAGCGCACTTTCAGACAGAGGTAGAAGGTTGGAAAGACTTACTTGTTGAGGCAACACTGCCAGCTTTTGAGATTAAGGGGCTACCAGGTTTTGAATTTGGTCTACACCAAGTCACCCTAGATCTAAGTGACACCCAAAATAGCCCATCCGTCCAATATCCCAATGGTTATGAAGCAAAATATCTCCATAATTGGAAGCAGGGTTCATGGCGAGGGCTGTATGCAGAAGAGGTATCTGTGACACTCCCAAAAGCCTTCGCACGAAGAGATGCTAAGCGAATAACTTTTATGGCTAAGCATCTACTCATCGATGACCAAGGCATCACAGGAGCCTTCTCTGCTGAGCAGCTTCTACCCCTTTCTGAAGGTACCGCTGGGGGATGGGACTTTTCAGTAAATCAATTCGGGCTAAACCTTGAGGCAAATAAACTCGTCTCTGCTACATTTAGTGGGTATATTGGGCTCCCCTTCACAGGGAAAAATACCTCTTTAGCCTATACTGGAGTCATCAATCCCGACAACGAATATAACCTTAGGGTATCACCGAAAGAAGAAGATAGCCTAGACTTTTCCCTCTTTAATGCCAAAGCTAAACTTCTCCCCAACTCCTATATACAGCTTGCCTATCGAGATGGGCATTTCTTTCCGACCGCTGTACTGCATGGGGAGATGACCCTCCTAGATTCGAATCAGGGCGGTAGTACAACTATCCTACCCAAGGTTTCTTTTCGAGGACTACGCCTACAAACCGAGAGCCCTTACCTCAGCATCGAGCATTTAGGCTACGAGGGACAAGCGCAGCTAGGAAGCCTTCCCCTATCCATCCGTAAGCTAGAACTAACAAGTAAGTCAGACGAGGTAGAGCTGATGGCAAAGGCAAGCGTAACACTAGGCGAAAAGCTTTTCTCTGGACAAACGACCTTACGCTTCCAAGCACATCGCGAAGTAAAAGATGGACATGATCGCTGGATATGTGATGGGGTTAAGGTAGACGATATCAATCTTGACGCTCACATAGCCGAACTTATCCGTCTAAAGGGTCAGCTAGCCTTTCATCGAAATGACCCTATTTTTGGAGATGGCTTCACGGGAGATGTAGATCTCACTCTGGAAAAGCTTGGGAACCTACAAGTACATACACGTGGAGCTTTCGGACATAAGAAGGACTTCCGCTATTGGTTTGCTGAGGGGGGAGCCGTTTTTCCCTCTGGAGTACCCATCTTTACTGGAGTTTCAATTCAAGGTCTATCTTGTGGGGTTACTCAACGTATGCGGGCCGAAGGGAAAGAAGGAGGAAAGACTCGTTACCTACCCGATGCCTCTATGGGACTAGGCTTCAAGGCTGCTGTAAATTTTCGCGTAGGAGAGAAAGTCGCTACAGGAGAAGGCGCGCTGGAATTCGCCTTCAATCGCCACGGAGGACTCAACTATGCAGGTCTCTTTGCCTACGCCCAGTTTCCAGCCGAGGGTCAAGCGACGATGAAGTTACCCTCTGCAGCAGATTTGAATCGAGCCTATGCCAATCTACTAAAGAAAGAGCAAGCATTCAGTTCCAAGACTCTAGAGAAATGGCGCATGAGTGACCCTCATCGTGCTACCCGAGAGCTTGCCCCCATTCCCTCATCATTGAATTATGGTATTCGGGGAAGTCTCACGGCAAGTTTTGACTTTCGTGCCAAGGCCTTTCATGCGATGACAGAACTCTATGTCACAGGCAAGTTTATTGAGGGCATAGGCGAGGGAGGTCGAGCTGGATGGGGGGTACTACATGCCGATCCCAAGGAATGGTATCTGCACCTAGGCTCACCGGCAGATCCTATCGGCCTTCGTCTTGGATTAGCAGGGCTCGCATCCGTTGAGTCACGATCATACCTAATGGCTGGATCACAAATACCAGACATGCCTGACCCTCCTAGCGAGGTGCTAAGCCTACTATCCATCCCACCAACTACTCTACGAAATGCAGGACGTAGTCCTCAAGAGCTGGCCCTAGGGCGAGGACTAGCCTTTGGTTCTCGTCTACAGGTATCAACAGGGGATTTAACCTTCTTAATGCTCTATGCTCGACTTCAAGCTGGGCTAGGTTTTGATGCTATGCTACGAGAGTATAGTACTGAGACCGAATGTGAAGGGCGCTCAGGACGCATCGGACTGAATGGTTGGTATGCACGAGGACAGGCCTACGCCTATCTACAAGGGGAGCTGGGGGTAAAGGTTCGGCTATTCTTCATCAAAGGAAGATTTCCCATTCTCCGAGGAGGTGCAGCAGCTCTCCTCCAAGCTGGTCTTCCTAATCCATCCTATTTCAGAGGTTACCTTGGAGTCAAGTTCAGTATTCTTGGGGGATTAGTGTCGGGGAATACCCGTTTTCGCCTCTCCTTAGGGGAAGAGTGCCGTATTACTACTCCTGGGGGATCTCCTATAGAGCGACCTCTAATTAGTGACCTAGCCCCCCAGCACCTTGCCGAGAGGGTAAGTGTTTTTTCAATGCCTGAAGTTTGTCTGAATATAGCTGAGGGAAAAGTTTTTCATAGCAGCGATGAAGACGGAGAGAAACTTTATCGTGTGCGTCTCAAGCACTTCCGAGTACAGGACGAGCAGGGGCAGGAGATTCTAGGTAAACTCACATGGAATAAAACTCGTGATGCCCTCACCTTTCATCCACAGGAGATTTTGCCACAGAAGAGCAAGCTCCATGCCGAAGTCGCGGTGGGCTTTGAAGAGCAAAAAGAAAACACATGGAGGACGGTATATACAGGAGGGAGAGAGGCAATCGAACGTAAGCAGTGTACATTTATGACTGGGGATGCCCCCCAAGAAATTCCGCTACAGAATGTAGTGTATTCCTACCCGATAATAGGTCAAAAATACCTATTCACAAAACAGGTAGCTGAGGGCTATATTCAACTCAAAGTAGGGCAACGCTATCTCTTCGACCGAGGTTTTAGCTACGAGCTACAACTTGAAAATGAACGGGGCGAGATACTCCGTACTCCACTCCAATATAATGAGACACAGAAGCGGATTACTTTCCGTCTACCCACCCTACTCCCACGCATGAACTATACAGCACGCCTCTCCTTTGTTTCAGGGAAGACAAATGAGAGAGATGCAGATAAGGCAAAAGAGGTCTATACCGATAGTGAAGGGGGTTCAATCAAGGTCACAGAACGTAGGGCTGAGGCCTTGCTATCTAAAGAATTGAAGGGGCATCTTCTCAGCTTTGACTTCGCAACCAGCCGTCATGCTGACTTTATCTCTAAGATAAATAGTCTCACTGCTCAGAGTAGATCTGCCCTTGAGCGTCTTCCACATGCAGATCGTATCCTTCTCTTTGTCTCAGGTGAAGAGGCTTTTGATGAAGCAGAGCTCATTGGGGGAGGAACAAATGGTTCCCAGCCACTCATCTCTGTACGTGCCTCCCTTGACGAGCCTTATTACAAAGAGAGCCTTCCCCTAGTCTACACTGGCTATCCCTACGGCTCAATTCGCCTTAGATACCGTACGGAGAAGCCCTATGGTATACCACCACACTATGCCCTTCCACTACTTCCACGCTATCGCACGCTCCTTCAAAACGAGGCAGGCGTTCCCCGTAGCTTCGTCTTCCCCTTTGGCTATGATATCGGAGAAGTGATTCAAGCAGACTTCTATGATCTCTTACCCCAAGTACTAAATCGAAATCGGCACGTCCCTCAGGATGTTTTCCAAAGGTTTGCCTTTGGGCGTCCCAAAGTGCTTCACAATGGGCACTATCGGATTATTCTTTCCTATACCCTGCCTGGAGAAACTAAACCCATAGCAGAGACTGAATGCTCGTACAATAATTTCTCTAATTTAAATGACTAGCTCCCCCCATGAAGGATAGCTATTTCCACTATCAACTCCCTTTTCTTAGCTCTCTTGGACGTTCTCTCACTACCCTTATTGAGGTACTGAGGAAACTATCTCGGAGGTTTCCTCAGTACCTCCAGAGAGGTATCCCCGGCACCTCTAGAGGGGAAGCCCCAAACACACCTATCACATCTCTAACTAAAGGGGATATAAGGACATTCTTCCCTTTCCTATATCTTACTCTTGTTCCATTGATTGGATTAGACCATCTATATGCAGAAACCCATTCCTCTACCTCTCCACTACATGCGGTGAAAGTGCGAGCGGAAGTACATACAGGACATGTACTCATTCGCTGGGCAGCCACAGACGAAGAGGGCTGGAAAAGATTGAATAAATATGGTGTACGCCTCACGCGAGAGACACTTGTTCGCGGAGGAAAGCTTCTAACTCAGCCTGAAGAAAAACTCCTTGCTGAAGTCCTCCGCCCTTCTATTACCAACCAAGTAAAGGAGCTCTCAGGTAAGCATCCAATGGCTGCAATTTTAGCGCAAGCCCTTTGGGGGGAGGATTTTGAAGTCGATTTCTCGGGAAAAGATCCTATCTCCAGAGCAATAACGGCCTCAGAGAAAAGCCAACAGCGCTTCCTTTTCAGTCTCTTTGCTGCCGATCAGTGCTTTCCTATGGCTCAGGCTGTGGGGTGGGGCTGGATTGATAAAACTATAAGTGATGGCGAGAGTTACCTTTATAAGGTGACACCACTCACCCCTACGAATGAGGGAACGATTGAATCTGGGCAAACCTACGTTGAGGCAGATCAGCGAACAGAGTTTGTCCCTCCACTAGGGCTATCTGTACACTTCCTGGATGCCTCTGCCCTCCTTAGCTGGGAATATGAGAGCCTCGCAGGTCTATATCCATCCTATCGTATAGAGCGTAGCCTAGACGGAGAAACCTTCACCCCTATTACTGAGACCCCCATAACACAGATGGGGGAAAACACTAGCTCCTCGACCCCAATAACATATTTGGACTCCATCGAGAACAACCGCACTTACTACTACCGCATAGCAGGAATCACATCCTTTGGGACCCGAGGGGAGTATAGTGAGATAATCTCAGGCAGGGCACATAAAAGCCTATCTGAGAACCCTATCCTTCACCATCCTCAGTCTGACCCAAATGCAGCAGTAACGTTCTCTTGGTTCTTCCCTGACGTAGAGGCCCCCCTGCTCTCTCACTTTCGTCTCCTTTCTTCGGAGGGAGGGAAGCATTACCATACATTTCTTGATAACATTTCTCCCACCTCTCGCTCATATAAAGTAGGGATACTCCCCCCTGAGAATCGATATTTCCGTCTCGAGGCCATTGCAGCAAATGGCGGGGTGACCAGCTCTCCCCCAATCTTTTATCAGCAAGTAGATAGCCTTCCTCCTTCTCCACCTCTGGGGCTCACGGCGCATGTAGATACCCTTGGGCGAATAAATCTATCTTGGCAAGCTGGTCACGAAGCCGACCTCCTCGGATACCGCCTCTATCGTGCTTATACTGAGGCAGAGGAGCTCATCCCCATCAATGATACCCCCCTCATAGGGACTTCATGGCAGGACTCGGTAGATATGCACTCACTAAACGAACAAGTTTACTATGCTATCTCAGCTTTAGATAGACGCTATAACCAATCTACCCTTTCCCAAAGAGTTGTAGCTAAGAAGCCTCAGCTCCTTCCTCCAACCTCTCCCATCATCACGGAGATTGTTCCACAGAAGAAGGGGCTAGAGATTCGTTGGGTTTCAGGAGGCGAGAACTCCCTAACTGGCTTCGAAGTTTATCGCCGACAGGATGGAGACACTCAGGCAACCCTCCTCCTATATCTCTCAAACCCTCGAGCAACGTCCTACCTCGATAAAAATATAGATTCGAGGAAGGTATATTTTTACTCTGTGTGTTCAGTCATTTCATCTTCGCTTCGCTCTCTTCCCTCGCCTGAACACCGAGCTATCCGTCCCTAACTCAGCCCTCATCCAACAAGCTCTTCCTCTAACCTGCTTATGCTCTTCTCTAAGTCTTTCTCTTTTACTCACGTCGTCTCTCGGATTAGTTTCTTCATAACCATCCAATGGGAATCCATAATTCTGCTCAATAGAGATTGTCAGTACATCTCTTAATTTTGCAAGCATATTTCTTGAGGCTATATTTTGGCACTTATTTAGGTACGATGGAACTCTTCTGTCTATTACACCCTTATGCCTACCCAAAGGAACAAATCTCTATTTCCTCTTTCCTAAAAAACCTCCCAGCAATGCCCAGACGACTCCGCATCGTTCTACTTCTCCTAATAGGTTGCACCAAACTCCCTCTTTCTGCCCAAATGGTAGAGAATGGGGAATATGTAAGTGCTTGCGACAGGGTAGTACTAAGCCATGATGGTATGCGCTTTCCGGATAACGACCTCCATGTGGCAAGTATGCCTCGATATGACATTCTAGACTATGACAATAAGCCTCTCGTGTCATCGGGCATGTTTGGCTCTGACCCTTCTGTATACTCATTTAAAGCTAATAAACAACGTTATCCAGCAAAGCTTAGAATACGAATGACAATCGATGATTATCGAGTTCATCAAAAGAGGTATTTAGAGGAAACTATTGACCTCAATCAAGAAACACTATTTGTAAGTGATCAGGAGCTAGATATATATATTAGTAGTTACCCTCAACTCTACGTTAGAACGTACTTTACACTCCTCCCCTATTACTTGGATTTTGATTATGTTCCATCATCGTTAAATAATACAGGCGTCTTTTATCTACCAAGTGATGATGAAGCAACATTACAAGCAACGAAAAATTTCATTCCAATAGCCTATAATTGGCAGTATCAACACATAGATAGGTCTGGACATAGTGAGTGGAAAAATTTCAAGGAGAATCTTAGTTACAAAGAGAGAACGTCTTTCTGTGGTTATCAACTCTTCTCTCCTGAAGAGTTTGACAAATTATTGGAACAAAATCACAAAGTTTCCATTAGGATAAATACGCCAAGACACCAAATAAATCAAGAAAAACTCGACCTTGTCCCCATACTCTCCTCCCCACACATCATCCAAACAGAGACTATGGCACCCACATGCCATGGTGAGGGAAATGGATCGATACGTCTTACTTTTGACCGAGCCTTGAGGCAAGGAGAAAAGCTAAATATTTATAGAGATGGCCTTCTACTGGAGAGTGAAGGTGGTAACATTCAGCTAGACAAGACAAATAGTGTAACACTTCGAGGCCTCCCTCACGGTTCCTACACGCTAACGTTACGTGGCTCTTACTTAGGCTACGACACCTATACACTCGGAGAGAAGCACAAAGTATCAGTAACTGTTCCTGAGCTCGCCCCCCTTGCCTATACCGAGGTCACGAGTAAAAATATATCATGCCATCAAGGCAACGATGGTAGTATCACCCTCCAACCTTCAGGAGGATCAGGGCACTACATCCTGAAACTTTTCCGAGGCTCATCATTTATAAAGGAAGTACAAGTCTCACAAGGAAAGAATGCCCTCTTCTCTAGGCTTTCTGCAGGAGTCTACCGTATAGAGCTACACGATACAAATGGATGCCAGAGTAAGGAACGTCCCAAGACAATTACTCTTACTGAGCCTCAGCGTCCTATAAAAGCCGAACTTCGTCTACGCCAACTTCCTAAGGGACATGGCACCTCTGATGGGCTACTATCCATCCGCGTATCAGGAGGTACGCCTGATGCACAGGGATACCGAGTCTCTTGGCGTGATGCCTCAGGGAAAGTCTTCAATTCCACCCATGTTCAGCGAGACAAAGACACCTACACCTACACCTTAGCGCACCTAAAAGGAGGTTCATACTCTGTAACTGTAGGTGACGCAAACTATGACCTGCTGTCTCCTGAGGACAAACAGAGCCCCTGTAGTTGCTACACCAAACTATCTCTTAATCTGCCCGCACCACCCCCACTTACCGTGGCTCTTAAAGAGAATCGGCAACTTCGCTGTGCTTCTGGACATGATGGGGAGCTCTCGGCAACAGTAGCAGGTGGTGTTCCCCGAACAAAAGGAGTCCCCTATACTTATGCTTGGTATGTCGTGGCACCAAGTGGGACAAAAAAACTCCTCCGAGGAGAGACAAACTCCACGCTACGAAATATTGGGCAAGGACTTTACGAAGCCGTTGTGACAGATGCCAATGGCATCGAGGCACGCTCCAAAACCTACCACCTCACCGCCCCATCACCAATTGCAATACACTTTCAAACTATAAACCCCACTTGCTCGTCCCCTAACGGCTCCATTACGGCTCAGGTTTCAGGAGGTATTCCCCCTTACTCGTATCGATGGTTAGACTCCAAGGAGACCACTCCGCATCGTTCAGACCTCCCTACAGGAAAATATATACTGATCGTTTCTGATGCTTATGGCTGTAGTGCAGAAGCTTCTGCTCAGTTAGCAGCTCCGCCACAACTGGTAGTTACTCCTAATGTGAAGCACGTCTCTTGCTATGGGCAAAGTGATGGCTCCATCACCCTCTCTCTGCGAGGAGGTACTCCACCATACACCATCAACTGGCAAGATATATCTTCCACTACCACAACCCGGAGTGGTCTTAAAGCAGGCTCCTATAAAGCACTCATCACAGACACGCGAGGTTGCAGTACATCCATCACTCTTACACTGAGAGAGCCTAGACCAATTACCTATACACTTACTCCTGCCTTTACGCTTTGCTCCGGTGCCTCTCGCCTTTTACGTGTAAACTCTGACGACCCAAGTCTTACTTATAAGTGGTATCGAGATGGGAAGCTTCTCTCTAAAGAAACCTCCTCCACTCTGCAAATAAAGGAGGCTGGGAGCTATCGAGTAACCCTAACCAACAGCGCTGGATGCTCCATTTCTGAAGAGCGGATAATTCATCAAGGGGGACAAGCCCCTAAGCTAAAGATTGCCGTACCTACAGAGGTTGAGGTTGGAAGCCCTATTCATGCCGTAAATATCACGAAGCAGTGGGATGGACATATTGAGTGGCACCTTCCTGAGGAAGCTACTCTCTTAGAAGAATATCCAGAGGGGATTATATTTAGCCTTAATCGTACAGGCTACTTCACACTCTCGGCAGCGGCGTCCTTTGGGGATTGTGTCCAAGAAATTGCACATAGTCTACGTGCATTACCAAAGGGATCTATAGCACTACCGAAGGAGACTGACATACCCCTAGTAAGGCATTTCTTCGTTGCTCCGAATCCTACAACAGATATCATCCACATACACCTTGAGTTAAAAGAACCCACCGATATCCAGCTCCTTCTTTTCTCTGAAACCGGGAAGCTCCTCAGTGAGGAGAGACACAACCTCTTCCATCGAGGTGAATTATCCTTATCCCTTTCACAGTGGACACCTGGACTCTACTTCCTACAGCTCCGTCTCAAGGGAGAGCGTTCAACCATTAAACTTCTGCGAAAGTAACTCCTCATGCTTATTGTCTCGTTCCTCCGCACAATCCCTCCCCGTGCATCTAGGAGCTTTACTTTATCGCCTTCTCCTCTTTTATCTTACTCCTTCCTTCCTCACCCCTCCTCTATACATATTCCTGTCCTAGGCATACAATCAGCCAAAGTCTCCTAATATCTCCAGCTAGCTTCCCAAAGGAATCAATAGCTCCGGAAAGCTCACCTCCCTAGCAGCACCGAGGAAAACCCTCGATGAGTTCCCTCGATACCTCCCATAAGGTTATGAGGAAAACTCCCACGAAGTATCGAGGGTAACCTTGAGAAGGTTATGAAGAAGCCTATCCAGCCCTCCAAGAAAGACTTGTTTTCAAGCATCTTTACTACCTTTGACAAAGGATCTAGTAAATCTCTATTCTCATGGTGAGATATACAAGGTCAACATGGCAAAGTACATTGTTAAGACAAAATAACAGCAACTGGGTAGAGAAAGCACTGCAGTCCACCTAGATAAAACACCTAGATAGCATAAAGAGTAGCCTCTACGCCTAAGTAGCTCCACACTGCACCTATGCCTCACATCTCGAGACTCTTCACGCTGATCCTCACCATATTTTTAGGGTGGGCAGAGAGTGGTATCGCTCAACGATTCTACCCCGTACATGCAGTCATACAGGTCGTACCTCCAGTGAGTAACGTCCTCAGCGAGTATGCTGTGGTAGGTAAGGATCGTCTCATCATCAGCCTCATCAATCGAGATACCGAACACCACAGCCTGAGAGTACGCCTGCGCCTTAGGCTACGGGTAGGGAACTGGTTCAGCTTTGAGAGTGGCGCAGTGGGAAATTATCCATCTTTCACCCTTGAACCTAACGAGCCTCTACGTCTCTCCTCTAGTGAGATAGCCCCATACTTTACACCAGAGCAAGCCCGACAGACAGGACAATTGGAGGGTGGAAAACTCCCCACAGGGCAAGCAGAATTCTCCGTCCAAGTAGTGGAGGAGACCACTGGGCGTCCACTCTCAGACTGGCATTCCACTCGGGCATGGGTTGAGCACAAGAAGCCCCCATTACTCATTGCCCCCATTGAGGGTGCTCAGATAAATATCCACGATCCTCTACAGCTACTCTTTCGCTGGCTACCTCGTCACCAAGACCTAACAGACACCGAGTACGAACTGGTACTCAAGGAGCTCCCTGACAATGGTGCCTCTCCTTCTAGTGCCTTTGCATATGGTGTTGAACTCCTGCGTACTCGTACCCAGACAACCTCTTTTCTCTATAGTAGTCTACGTGAGATACCCCTCCTCTCCGATCGCCGCTATGCTTGGCAGGTTCAGGCTCTCAAGCCAGGGGAGACACTTGAGCAAACATCCTTTGAGCATAATGGACTCTCGGAGATTTGTTCCTTCCGCCTACAGAGCCCTTGCCCAGCTCCCTCTTTCCTTCGACTTACTCCAAGAAAAGCCATCATTCATGCCTCATGGGGGAAGGTCGCCGAAGCCGAAAGTTATCTCATCCAATACCGAGAATCTGGAGTGAGAGCCAGCTATCCATGGCAGGAGGTAAGGACAGAAGATACAGAAGCAAATCTACAAGATTTAGTTCTTGGGAAGCGGTATACAGTACGTGTGGGAGCAGTCCGTGGTCACCGCGAACCCACCTTTACCCCAGAGCAGGAGATTCTACTCCCTTACTACAATGCAGATGCCCTAGCCCACTGCGGCGAGACGCCCGTCATGCCTCGTCGCGATCGTGTACCCCTAGAGCATCTTTCCGTCGGGGATACCGTAACGGTGGGTGTGGACTTCCCAATGACGATTCGAAATGTCCAAAGTGAGGGCGGTGGGATCTTTTCTGGCGAGGGCTCCTTACCTCTTCCCCTACCATTCGCCTCCGAGGTACGGGTACGCTTCGAGCATCTTGCTCTGAACCATAAAAAAGAGCAGATTGGAGGTACCATCACTGCCCTAAGAGATTCTCGCTCAGCAGACATCCAGAATACAGACGAGTGGGATGATGGAGGCCGTGAAGTACGCCCTGCTCCCTTTGTTTTTCCTCGTCAGAGTCTTCCGTTCTCTTTACCTCCTCTCCCCGATGAGGGAAAAAGCGTGGACTATGATGAAGAAACGGGCGAGGCACTGCTCTACGACCTTGAAGGAAACACCCAGCGCATAACAGTACCCAAGAACGCCCTAGGACAACCAATCTTTCCCTCACTTCTTGTCGGGAAGGATGGGCGAGAGTATGAAATAACCCCTGAAGAGGATCTTTCTGGGGGGAAAAGTCTATCGAAGGGAAAGAAACGCCTACACCTACGCCCAGTTCGTCGGACAAAAGGAAAAGTGGAGATAAGACAACTAGACCCACACCTCCCCTTTGTTGTGCGTTTCAGCCGAGGGAACGGACGCTTTGCCCTAGATGAGGGGAAAGAGGCTTGGTATCAGCGAGCGACAAAGCTAGACAACTACTATCGCCCCTTCTCCTCAGACTACATTGCCCCATGGAAGCTTATTCCAATAGGGGAGGGAGACGTTGTACAAGCATATATAGACTGGGGAAAAGAGAGTACCCAAACAGGTACTAAGGGAAGCTCCCAAGAGGCTACGGGGGAACCTCAAGGGAGGTTCCCCCATAACTCCACAAGACTTTCCCCCGATACCTCTAGAGGCACTACACCCACCTCCTCTACAAGGGGAGCTACCCAGCCCCCTTCAGAGATCGATGTAAGCAAAGTGATATTTGCCACAGAGGATGGGCGAATTCTACCTGCTCAATATGACCAAACGAAGGGAAACTACAGACTTCATCTCTCCTCGGTAGGATCAAGTGAGGAATACGCAGTCTTTGCCCTCTATGATGGGCGTACAGTCGGGAAACTACGCGTAGTAAGCTACCCAAAGGTCCGACTGAAAATCTGTCTTATCCCTCTTGCAGGCGTTAATACTCCACAACTTACTCTGCTTACCGATTCCCTACAGCGCATCTTCTCCCCCTATGGTATAAGCCTTGATGTAAAGGTAGATCCAAGTCAACAAGGCTACCATCAAGAAGGGCTTTCCCCTGACAAGGCTGATAACCTCAAGGCTCTTAGGGCATACTATCTCTCGCAGACAGCTCTTAACCCCGAGACATACTATCTCTTCCTTCTGCCCGAAGTCACCAAAGAATCGGGACAGGAGGTTGTACGAGCTCAAATGCCTCGTAACGATCGCTTCGGATATATTTTCGCTGGGAATAGCCCGAACCTCCCTCGCCTCATTGCCCACGAGCTAGGGCATGGAGCCTTCGCTCTACGACACACTTTCGATAGCGAGTATGGTGGGGAAAGATCCTTTAGTAAGACCCAAAACCTTATGGACTACGCTGGGGGAACCCAGCTGGCCTCCTTCCAGTGGAATGCTCTTGCCTTCCCCGCACCCTTCACCCTGGCTGACTCCAAACACGATTCCAGGTTTGCTGGTGGGCTTGTCCTATCCCCTGACCTAAAGCTTTTCCAAGTCAAGGGAAGTACTCAGTTTATACCTGTACCAGAGAAATACAAAAGGCACATTGTCGTCGGGACACTACCCACCTTCATCTCTAACGGAAAATCGTACGTATGGGATGGGACGAGGTACATAAACCGTTTAGATTCAACCGACGTCTACCACCACGAACATACCCACTCGGATACACTTAGTATTCGCCTCTTCTACAACACAGATAAGCCCTGTGGGAAAGTCTCGCTTATACTGCTTCCTCGAGAGCAAAAGGCGCGACTTAGGAAGATACTAGACAGCCATGATACCTATGGGCTAATGCTCCTAGTGCAGGAGCTCTCACAAAACAAGCAACTTACTCGTCGTATCCCCTGCAAAAAAGAAGAGGATGCACACGATGCTCCAGGCGATGGAGAGAATAACCTGCTTGACTGCACAGGGGGAAATATTCCTGAGCTCGTAAAGAAGGCCATAGAAGAGATTGACCGAGTCTCTACTTCGGCTAGCCCCGAGCAGATTGGAGAGATACTACAGAAACACTACAGTCCTTGCGTCTTTGCCAATATCCCGATAAAGACGAGGGTACGTCTATTGAATACTCTAATACAAGATGACGTAGACGATAGATATTGGGAGTTCAGTAAAGGAAGTCTCTCGACGGGAGACCACTTCTTCCTTGGAGACCTAATCCTCTCGACTGCAGTGAAAGACCAACTGCAGCTGATGCAGGAGTGCCTGCTCAAAGACAACTTCCGTGGACTACGTATCCTCTACGAGAAGAGCCGAGGGAACTCTATTTCCAATAATGATGTAACCCTCAGGGAGATGCTCCCTGTCTTCGAGGGGCTTGCAAGCTGGACGGCTAAGCACTATAAGGCTCTAGGGGTGCAGCAGACCCTGCAGAGCATCACAGATATTGGTATCAAGGCGCTACCAAGCTATACCTATCCTAGTGCTTCGGTTAGCCCCGTTTACCTCGGAACAGAGGATGATGGTCTCTTCCCCATTGACATCGAGGAAGAGGGTACAACCTATCGTCCAAGGATGCTTCGGAGTGTAGAGGTTGACTACGACCGAGGCTTAACCTTCAAATACCACCTACGCTACGAGCCACACGGAGAGTCTGTCTACCCAACAGGGCAACCTCCCCTCCCCAGCATACATGAGCCGACCCTCAGTGTTCACCCTCTAGAGCCTGTGGTAATGCTCGCCGCACAGCCCCGTCTCAGCCTAGGCATAGAGGCAGGGAGGGAGTATATTGCACCTGCCTTCCTTGCAGCAGCCTACGCCCAGGCAATCACAGACCAACATTCCGATGAAGAGCTACGTAGTCTAGGCAATACACTTACTCAGGGGATCGCAGCTGGCACCGCCCTATTCTCTGGGGGTACATCCCTAGTTGCCTATACCACATACATAGCCGGGGTAGCTAGTACACTTGATGAGGCTCTGAAGGCAGAACGCCTAAAGCTTGATCGGGATGCGTCCTACAGAGAAAAGTATGGAAGTGCCTTTGCCCTTTGGGAACACATCTACAACACGACCCAGATTTCTGATGCTGGAGCTGGCTTATTCAGCCTAGCACGCAGCCTTCGCAATCTTGCTCTTGTCAAGAACGTCAAGAGCTTTGTTAAGAAGGTACATACCCAAGAGAGTCTCCAAGCCAATCCCACACTCTCTAAGCTCGCTAAGGCTCTCGAGGCTGATGGGAAAGCTCTACAAACCTTCGAGCAGACCCTCAAGGGGCGAATCAGCAAAATCTCTGGATGCCTACCTAAAGCAAGTCGAGAGTTGCGGGAGGCTCTCCATACCCTATCTCCCGACGAGAGCCATAGTCTCCTGCTCGATTTAACTGAAAGTAGTAGGGCGAAAGAACTAGAGCAACTCCTCCTCGAAGCCCACGACCTCGAAGCCTGGAGACTAATTCATACTGACCCTACGAATGCCTGGGACGTTATCAGGGAAGACATTCGTTGGGAGAAGTGGGCTAGAGCTGAATTCTTCCTAGAAAGAACCAAGCAGGGACGTGAGTTCGGGAAGGCGGTGGCATCCGCAATAGAATCAAAGAGTCATCCTCTCTTCCATCGGCTCGAAGCCTTCCTTGGAAAAGATCTAAAAGACTATCAAATACTGACAGAGGTAGAGCTATTCTTCGATAAGGCTAACGAGAAGTACATGAGAGCTGACATAGTATTAGTCAAAATCGATGAAAAAAAGGATGTTGTAGATTTCATCATCATTGAGAATAAGCTACGTCCCACATCTCCCCTCACAAAAAATCAAGCTCAAACCTTCCAACGAATCATTAGAGGCGAGACTATAGAAATACGGGGGGCAGACAAACGAGCAAGACTAGGCTTAGCAAAGCCCTTCTGGGTTAAGAAGGAAAATATTATCAAGATCTCCGGGAATGGAGCCGTAAGTACAGATGATGTAACATTTTCACATATATCGCAATAGGCTATGCTAACAAAAGAACAGAAAGCATACATTCTCTCTCGCATTGAGTCCATCCTGAAGCCTCTCGGCTATAAAAAAAGAAGGAGAGATGCCATCCGCTTTTATAGGTCGAGCGAAGAACACCTAGACTTTTTTCTGATATTCTTCTTTAGGATCACCGATCTGGAGGTCACAGGCGTCTACCGAGGAATAAGGGAGGTGGAGTCTATTATGGCTCACCTCTATGACGATGATTACCCTATAATCGGTTGGCTAAGAGACCTTCGAGATATTCCTCACACAATCTATGATGGAGCACTAGAAAACAAGCCAACATCCCCTCTACTTGAGACACAGCAGGAAATAGACACCTTCTGTGACTGGTATATCGACTATCTCTTGGGAGATGGTATGCGCTTCCTCAACCACTACTCTTACCTCCCTAACATCCTCAAAAGGATGGATGAGCTTGAAGCTCAGGGGCTAACCTGGCAACACCCCAAGGGGGGAATACTCGGGGGCTCATTAGATGCAGACTTTAGGGGGCTTATCATCTCCAAACTATGCAACGACCCACACCTCGACCACAAGGTTATAAAGATTGATCGGGAGTTTCATGAGAAAGAATCCTATAGGTGCTGGTGGCCCTACCTCGATCGACTCAAAGAAATCCTCCCGACAATAGAGCCGAAGTACAATATCTAGCTACCTGACCTTCCTTAGCCTCACCCTAGAGTAGCCCCAGCAATCGCCTTCTAGAGGTACCGAGGAAACCTCTTCGGAGGTATCCCCGATACCTCTAGAGAGGTTACGAGGGGAACTATGGGGAGTTTACGGGGATACCTCTCCCAAGGTATCCCCTCGTCTTATTAGCTAGGCGTGAAAAGAGGGTCAAAAGGGTCGTAGTTTCCCCCAGAGGAAGGGTGCGAGACTATGAGGTAAGGGGAAAAGGAGTATATTTGCACAGATTTTAAATTGTGTGCAGGATTAACCTCCTTCGTGGTGCAATAAGCACGAAGCACACAGGTTTACTCAGCTTGACAAGACAGCATAACTTAGCTTTATAAGGATGATTGATAAGAACCTCATCTCACTCATAGAGGATAGCTTCAAGAAACATTGGCAGCAACCTGCGATGTCTAACTACGAGGGGCGATCCTATACCTACGCTCAGATGGCCGAGGAAATAGAGAAATGGCATCTCTTCTTCGCTCACCATGGTCTACAGCGAGGTGACAAGGTCGCCTTGATGGGAAAGGATTCGGCTGAATGGGCAACATTCTTCCTCGCTGTCATCACCTTCGGAGGTGTGATTGTACCCATCCTTCAGGACTTTCCCCCTCGTGATGCGATGCAGATCATCAGCCATTCGGAGGCCAAGCTACTCGGTATCAATGAGAGCCTTTGGAGTGCAATGGGTCCTGAGGAAGTACCTGCGATATCTGCCGTCTTGGACTTCCAAGAGGGGGGACGTGTCCTTTGGGCAGTAGATCAAGCTGCGGTAGAGCATGAGCAGAAGAAAGCGAAGGAAGACTTCGCGAGTCGCTACCCTAACGGGTTGAAGCCCGAGGATATACATTATTACCACACCCCAAATAGTGAGCTCGTTGTACTGAACTATACCTCTGGGACGACTGGCTTTAGCAAGGGGGTGATGCTCTCAGGAAACAACTTCGCTGGGAACCTCGTCTTCTGTATGGAGCGAGATATCATTCGCTCCGAGGAGGTACTCTTGTGCTTCCTCCCGATGGCCCACGTCTACAGCTGCATGATCAACTTATTCCTTGCCATCGCCTCCGGTACACATGTAGTCATCCTCGGCAAGGTACCCTCACCCAAGATCCTCGGGGTAGCATTTAAGAAGGTTCGTCCCACCATCGTCATCTCTGTGCCACTGGTGCTGGAGAAGATTTACCAAAACACGCTGCAGCCTGTGCTTAAGAGTCGGAAGGTACGCTTCATGCTTTCACTACCCATCTTGCGGGGGATCGTTTACAGCAAGATCAGGAAGCAGCTCACCGAGGGACTAGGTGGAGCCTTTCGACAGGTGATTGTAGGGGGTGCAGCGTTAAATCCCGAGGTAGGAGAGTTCCTCAAGCGGATAGGCTTCCCCATCACAGTCGGCTATGGCATGACGGAGTGTGCCCCCCTAATCTCCTATGTGGATGCTCGACAGTGGCGTCTACGCTCCTGCGGTCAGGTGCTACACCCCTACATGGAGGCTCGTATCGTCCCTCTCGAGGAGAGTGAACACACGAGCAACGGGCAGGACAAAGATGCCATAGGCGAAATCCAAGTACGAGGAGAGAATGTATGTATGGGCTACCACAAGAATCCCGAGCAGACCGCCGCCCTCTTCACCGAGGATGGGTGGCTACGTACAGGTGACCTCGGGACGATGGACAGCGACCACTTCCTTTATATCCGTGGTCGCTCGAAGGCAATGCTCCTAGGGGGAAATGGACAGAACATTTACCCAGAGGAGATAGAGGCTAAGATCGGGCTTATTCCCTACGTACAAGAGAGCCTCGTACTCATGCGAGAGGGGAAGCTAGAGGCGGTGATCGTCCCTAATCAGCAGCTACTCAAGGAGCATGGACTTAGCCTCGAGGAGGGATGGAAGCTCATCCAAGCGCAGCGAGCAAGCCTCAACGAGCAAGTCGGAAGCTACGAGAAGGTACAGCGCTTCGAGCTACGCACGGAGCCATTCGAGAAGACCCCCAAGCAGAGCATCCGTCGCTATCTATATAAGTAGTATTTAGGAGCTCCTCGAGAGCGACTATGAGGGCTTCGTTTCCTTGGGTCAGCGTGCTAAGCTGCTGGGGGAAACGAAGCCCTTTTCATGTCATTCCTCTTTGCCTTCCTCCTACATACACCCTATCGTTGCTGTGTAATTCGTTTTCTCTTGGTACTTTTGCGGTACATAAGTAAGCCTTACGTACAATTTTAAGATATATAGTAATGGACTACAGAATCGAAAAGGATACCCTTGGAGAAGTCAAGGTGCCTGCCGACAAGCTCTGGGGAGCTCAGACCGAACGCTCCCGCAACAACTTCAAGATTGGTCAGCCTGCCTCGATGCCCTTGGATATCATCCGAGGCTTCGCTTACCTTAAGAAGGGTGCAGCCTTTGCTAACCATGAGCTCGGAGTACTTCCCCTAGAGAAGCGTGATCTCATCGCAGCAGTCTGCGATGAAATACTCGCAGGGAAGCTCGACGATCAATTCCCGCTCGTCATCTGGCAGACAGGCTCGGGGACACAGAGCAACATGAACGTGAACGAAGTCATTGCTAACCGCGCACATCAGCTCGCAGGGAAGACGATCGGAGAAGGAGAGAAGACCCTGCTCCCTAATGACGACGTCAATAAGTCTCAGTCCTCCAATGACACGTTCCCCACGGGCATGCACATCGCCTGCTACAAGAAGGTCGTCGAAGTAACCCTCCCAGGCCTTCGCCAGCTACAGAAGGCGCTTGATCGTAAGGCCAAGGAGATGGCTGACGTGGTGAAGATCGGACGTACACACCTAATGGACGCCACGCCGCTTACCTTAGGTCAGGAGTTCAGTGGCTATGCTGCTCAACTCGAGCATGGCATTAAGGCCATAGAGAACACCCTCCCCCACCTAGCAGAACTTGCCCTCGGCGGTACAGCCGTAGGGACGGGACTCAATACGCCTAAGGGGTATGATGTCGTGGTTGCACGTCACATCGCAGAGTTTACAGGGCTACCTTTTGTCACAGCACAAAACAAGTTTGAGGCACTCGCTGCCCATGACGCCATTGTCGAGAGCCATGGCGCACTGAAGCAGGTCGCAGTTGCCCTCAACAAGATTGCTAATGACATTCGCCTTCTTGCCTCTGGTCCTCGTAGTGGTATCGGTGAAATTATCATCCCAGCCAATGAGCCAGGATCCTCAATCATGCCAGGCAAGGTAAACCCCACGCAGTGCGAAGCTATGACCATGGTCTGCGCACAGGTAGCGGGGAACGATACCACAATCTCTGTGGCAGGGATGCAAGGACACTTCGAGCTGAATGTCTTCAAGCCCGTGATGGCAGCAAACTTCCTGCAGAGCGCACAGCTCCTCGGCGATGCTGCTGTCTCCTTCGACATCCACTGCGTATCAGGCATCGAGCCAAACCACCCACGCATCAAGGAGCTTCTAAACAACTCCCTCATGCTCGTCACGGCACTCAATACCCACATTGGCTATTATAAGGCTGCTGAAATCGCTAATGCAGCCCACCGCAACGGCACGACGCTCAAGGAGGAGGCTCTTCGCCTAGGCTACGTCAGCGCAGAAGATTTCGACAAGTGGGTACGTCCCGAAGATATGGTTCATCCTTTGGACTAAAGACTATAGTGCTCTTCTTGGGAGGTAGTAGGTGAAATAGCACTTCACCCTCCTACCCACCAACAGCAAGAGAGACGCTGAGGAAGCATTGGCTCCTCGGCGTCTCTGTCTTTTCTATTGGTCCAGCTAGTTCCTCATCCAACTGGGGAGGGCAAGCTGGATATACTGGAGCAACCTCACCCCAAGTCAGATATAAAGTCACATCAGTCATCTGCCCAACGAAGCAATCTTTCCCTCCTCAAGAGGATACACACAGCCAAGCAAAATCAACAAGCAAGACAGCCCCGAGAGTGCCACATACTGGCATTAAGGATGTAACTCGATGCTCGCTACTCTATTCTCTGATATATGCTGATACACTAGTGAGGGTAGTAATCTAAGCTTAGACTGGTTCTCTTTATTTGATTTCTCTACCACCTTCTTGATTTCTTCTCTTTCTTCCTTTTCCCAGTTACTTTCTTGATTTCCGTAGTTAATCCAACGTTTCTTTCTGACATCCTTCACTCTTCCATATTCCTTAGAATGCGTACCTTTGGGCATAAAGAAATCATTAAACATCAACTTTATCGTCGCTATGGACTTGATTCAAGACATTATTGACAGGGCTAAAGCTAACCCTCAACACATCGTTTTCCCTGAAGGCACAGAAGAACGTACACTCAAAGCAGCAGACCGACTCCTCCGGGATGGCATCGTCCGCATCACGCTCATCGGTGATCCCTACTCCATCCGCTCTCGTGCACATGACCTCGGCCTACGCAACATCGAGAAGGCCACGCTACTAGACCCCAAGAAGCACGCTAAGAAGCAAGACTACATCGACCTACTCCTACAGCTTCGCAAGTCAAAGGGGCTCACCGAGGAGCAGGCCGCTATCCTCGTCGAGGATCCTCTCTACCTCGGCTGCCTCATGATCAAGGCTGGCGACGCTGACGGAGAGCTCGCAGGTGCTATCAACGCTACTGGTGACGTCCTACGTCCCGCCCTGCAGATCATCAAGACTACCCCAGGGATCAGCTGTGTGAGCGGTATCTTCATGATGTTCCTCCCCCATGGTGACTATGGCGACAACGGCCTACTCCTCTTCGCCGACTGCGCCGTGATGCCTAACCCTACAGCCACAGAGCTAGCACAGATCGCTATCTCCTCTGCCGAGTCTGCTCGTGCTATCGCAAATGTAGAGCCACGTATCGCTATGCTTAGCTTCTCCACCAAGGGAAGTGCACACCATGAGATGGTCGATAAGGTCGTCGAGGCTACCCGCCTAGCTAAGGAGCAGGCTCCCGACCTTCAGCTCGATGGCGAGCTCCAGCTCGATGCCGCTCTCGTAGGCAAGGTGGCCTCGCTCAAGGCTCCCGGTAGCCCTGTGGCAGGTAAGGCCAACGTCCTCATCTTCCCCACACTCGAGGCAGGTAACATCGGCTACAAGCTCGTCCAGCGTCTAGCAGGTGCCGAGGCTGTAGGGCCAGTCCTACAGGGTATGGCTGCTCCTGTCAATGACCTAAGCCGTGGAGCCTCCGTAGAGGATATCTACAAGATGGCTGCTATCACCGCTAATCAGTCCATAGCCCTCAAGGCCAAGAAGGGTTAGTCCTCACCAATCTCTGTATAGATACTTATATTATGAAGATACTAGTCCTAAACTGCGGTAGCTCCTCTCTGAAGTTTGCCCTCATCGAGCTCCCCACCTACAAGGTACTCACCTCGGGCAACGAAGAGCGTGTGGGCATCGCCGACCCCTTCATCACCTTCCGTAAGCCGGACGGCAAGAAGGAGGAGCGTCACCTCGACATCCCCAATCACACCCGTGGCGTAGAGATCATCCTTGACATCCTCAAGGAAGAGCACTTCGTCGAGTCCTTCGATGAGATCGATGCTATTGGGCACCGCCTAGTACATGGTGCTGAGCGCTTCGCCGAGAGTGTGCGTATCACCCCCGAGGTCATCGCTAAGCTCCACGAGTGTGCCCAGCTAGCTCCGCTGCACAACCCTGCGAACATCCTGGGTATCGAGGCTGTGACGAAGGTGCTCCCCAATACTCCTCAGGTAGGGGTCTTCGATACGGCCTTCCACCAGACGATGCCCGAGCATGCCTATATGTATGCCCTTCCCTATGCCTTCTATGAGAAGTACCGCATCCGTCGCTATGGCTTCCATGGTACGAGCCACGACTTCGTCAGTCGCCGTGGTGCAGAGATCGCAGGTATCGACCTAGGGAACAGCCGTATCGTCACGGCACATATCGGCAGTGGTGCTTCCATGGCAGCTATCCTCAATGGTAAGAGCATCGATACCTCGATGGGCCTTACCCCGAGTGAAGGCCTCATCATGGGTACACGTGCTGGGGATATAGATAGTGGTGTGCTGGACTTCCTGCTTACCAAGAATGACTTCGACCCCGAGTTCATCGCTCCCTACCTCAAGAAGGCAGAGCCAGGCAAGACGCACCTCGATCAAGCCGACCTAACCCACCTCCTGACCAAGAAGAGCGGTATCTCCGGTATCGGTACACAGGGCTCTGACATGCGTGACATCGCTAAGGCGGCAGGTGAGGGTAGCCATCGTGATGCACTCGCCATCGCTATGCATGCCTATAGGATCAAGAAGTATGTCGGTGCCTATGCTGCTGCCCTTGGAGGGATTGACCTCCTCGTCTTCACGGCAGGTGTAGGGGAGAACCGTCCTCCTATGCGTACGGATGTATGTAGTGGGCTGGGGTTCCTAGGCATCAAGCTCGATGAGACGCTTAACGCTCAGGCTGTCGGTGGCAAGAGTATGGTCATCAGTGCTGCAGATAGCCGAGTAAAGGTAGTCGTCGTTGCTACGGACGAAGAGTACATGATTGCCAAAGACACATACGAAATCCTCACAAAGTAGTCGTCACGCACAATACAAACCACAAGTCAAAGGGCTATACTCTATGTCGGAGTATAGCCCTTTGAGCTATATAATGACGACTTCTTCTACATGTTTTTCATCTGCGCATATAAACTTCCTCCAGTGATTCTATCCAGCTCCCAACCCTAAGTTAGTTTCATTCTCTACTTCCCCCTAACCTCTATCCATGCTCCTGTATCCCTGGTCTCGGGGCATTCCTCATTTAATTTGTATCTTTGCGCCCGTGCATAGCTATGTGAGTTTAAGTACGTTTGGTAGATTGATGTGTAGATTAATGGGAATAAATCATCGGTATAGTAGAGGTCATTTAGGTTTCACCTGGGGACTTCTCGTGTCTCTACTCCTATTACATATAGGAGCTTTGTCAGCCCAGACCACCCGCAAAGCAGGGCATATGGACTATATCCGCACCTATAGCTCTGAGGCTAAGAGACAGATGGATCGACATGCAATACCTGCCAGCATTACTTTGGCTCAAGGGATTATCGAGACTGGGGCTGGGGCTAGTACGCTTGCCCAAGTACACAACAATCACTTCGGCATCAAGTGTCACTCCACTTGGCAAGGTAAGCGTACTTATAAGAGGGATGATAACCCGAATGATTGCTTCCGAAGCTACCCTTCAGCACGAGACTCATACGAAGATCATTCTCTATTCCTCAAGGGAAAACGCTACCAGCGACTTTTTGCCCTTCGCTATGACGATTACCGAGGTTGGGCAAAGGGGCTTCAGCTCTGTGGCTACGCCACAAATAAGGGCTATGCCAACATGCTGATTAAGACCATCGAAGACTACGAACTCTACACCTTCGATCATGGTGAATATCCATCTTGGTATAAGGGAGACCGCTCCTTTACCCCCACTCACTCAAAGCCTACACATACGACCAAGTATGATCGTCCCATGCGTCCATCCTATATCAGCTACGGACTCCTGTACGTGCTAGCTGATCAGAACGACACCTACGAGCGGATAGCTGAGGACATGGGTATCCCAGCCAAGAAACTAGCTAAGTACAACGATACACCTGAAGACTACCCCCTGAGTGAAGGTGACATTGTGTACCTAGAGCCTAAAAATAAGGAAGCTTCACTCCGCTACTCTACCTACACGGTGCGTATCGGAGATTCCATGCACGAGATTTCTCAGCGCTATGGCATACGCCTAGAGCGTCTTTATAAACTCAATAATAAGGACGGAGATTACGTCCCCGAGGAAGGTGATGTCCTTCGTCTTAGGTAGCAGCATATATAAGGTATGAACGAGCGTTATATGCAACGAGGGGTCTCAGCCTCCAAGGAAGACGTCCACAATGCCATTCGCAATGTAGACAAGGGACTTTATCCAAAGGCCTTTTGCAAGATTATCCCCGACATCCTTGGTGGTGATGAGGCATACTGCAACATCATGCATGCCGATGGTGCAGGGACCAAGTCCTCCTTAGCCTACCTTTATTGGCGAGAAACGGGAGATCTATCCGTATGGAAAGGGATTGCCCAGGATGCACTAATCATGAATATCGATGACCTTCTCTGTGTAGGAGCTGTCGATGGCATCCTCGTCTCCTCCACGATTGGTCGAAATAAACACCTAATCCCAGGAGAAGTAATAGCCGCAATCATCAATGGTACCGAGGAGCTTCTCTCTGAGCTACGAGAGCAGGGCATCGGCGTATATGCTACAGGAGGTGAGACTGCTGATGTCGGAGACTTGGTACGAACCATCATCGTCGATAGCACAGTCACATGCCGAATGAAGCGCAGTGACGTGATTGACAACGCACATATCCAAGCTGGAGACGTCATCGTAGGACTATCTTCTTTCGGAAAAGCAACCTACGAGAAGGAATATAACGGTGGTATGGGTAGCAACGGTCTTACCTCAGCCCGCCATGACGTGCTAGAGCATGGGCTGGCACAGCGCTACCCCGAGAGCTATGATGCTGCCACGCCTGAGGAACTCGTATATAGTGGCACGTGTAACCTCACGACCCCAATCGAAGGAACGCCACTAGACGCTGGTAAACTCATTCTATCCCCCACGCGTACTTATGCCCCAATCATCAAGCAAGTACTAGATGAACTTCGTTCAAAGATCCATGGCATGGTACACTGCTCTGGTGGAGCACAGACGAAGGTGCTTCACTTCGTTGAAGGAAAGCATGTAATTAAGGATAACATGTTCCCCATACCTCCACTCTTTGACCTTATCCAGAGAGAAAGTAAGACACCCTGGCAAGAGATGTACAAGGTCTTTAACATGGGGCATCGCATGGAGCTATATGTTGCTGCAGAGGATGCAGCACGCATTATTGAAATATCAGAGAGCTTCGATGTCCAGGCTCGCATTATTGGGCGCGTTGAGGATGTACCCAAGAACAAGCTTACAATTTATAGTCCACATGGCACACTGACCTATGAATAGTCGGTAGGTGTCCTTTACTCATTGATTTTTCCCTTTGCCCCACATCCCATTCATGGCCATAGAGAACGACCTGCTTAGTCGTATAGAGAGCTTGGAGGTACGCTTCCAAGAGATCACCACCCTCATCACTGCACCCGATGTTATCGCTGACCAAAGGCGATTTATGAAACTCAGCAAGGAGTATCGAGACCTAGAGCGCATATTGGATAAGGGGAAGGAGTACCGAAACCTTCTTGGGAATATCCAAGAGGGGAAAGATACACTAGAGACGGAGAGTGACCCTGAGCTACGTACAATGGCCCGTGAGATGGTACAGGAGGCCGAAGATCGTATCCCTTCACTAGAAGAGGAGATTAAGCTCCTGCTCATCCCTGCAGATCCTGAGGATGCAAAGAATGTCGTCATGGAGATCCGTGGCGGCACAGGTGGGGATGAGGCAGCACTCTTTGCTGGAGATCTCTACCGCATGTACGTACGCTATTGTGAAGGGCGAGGATGGACAACCGAAGTCACAAGCGTTAGCGAGGGTACTGCTGGTGGCTATAAGGAAATCGTCTTCACCGTCTCTGGGGATGGTGTCTATGGGGTACTCAAGTATGAGAGTGGTGTCCACCGAGTGCAGCGAGTACCTGAGACAGAAACTCAGGGTCGTGTACATACATCAGCTGCCTCTGTCGCTGTACTCCCCGAGGCAGAGGAGGTCGACGTCGTCCTAAACCCTGCCGATATAGAGATGCAGACCGCTCGCTCTGGCGGGGCTGGTGGACAGAATGTAAACAAAGTAGAAACAAAGGTCCAGCTCACCCACAAGCCTACAGGCATCGTGGTCGTCTGCCAACAGGCTCGTACCCAGTTGGCAAACCGTGAGCTCGCCATGCAGATGCTCCGCACGAAGCTCTACGATATCGAGCTCACCAAGCACAATGAAGAGATTGCCGCACGCCGTAAGACTATGGTTTCCACAGGAGACCGCTCGGCTAAGATACGCACCTACAACTATCCCCAGGGGCGCGTAACTGATCACCGTATCAACCTCACGTTGTATAATCTGTCTGCGATTATGTCTGGTGAGATACAGCCCATCATTGACGAACTAATCATCGCAGAGAATATTGAACGAATGAAGGAAGCTGCTCTCTAGTATCACGTACTCGCTTCAGAAAAAGGAATCCTATATTTTTCCCAAAGCTCTAGAGATTGTTCCGAAAGGGACTAGACATCTTTTCAAAAAACACTAGAGATTCTTTCTAGAAGGTATGATATACATCTGGTCAGTCACCCTCTTTAGTAGCATAGCAATCCATGACAAAAGAAGAACTATTTGAGAATATACGGAGGAAGAAGTCCTTCCTTTGCATTGGGTTAGATACCGATGTACGCAAGATTCCGCAATTCCTATTGAGTGAGGATGACCCCATCTTTGCGTTCAACAAGCGAATCATTGATGCCACAGCCCACCTCTGTGTGGCGTATAAGCCCAACCTCGCCTTCTATGAGAGCATGGGGTCCTTTGGCATCCTAGCTTTCGAGAAGACTATAGAGTACCTGCGTCAGCAGTACCCAGATCAGTTCATCATCGCTGATGCCAAGCGAGGTGACATCGGGAATACGAGTGATATGTATGCCCGTAGCTTCTTTGAGCACCTCAAGGTGGATGCACTCACCGTAGCCCCCTATATGGGAAGCGACAGCGTACTGCCCTTCTTGAAGTACACCCATCATTGGGTTGTCTTACTCGCCCTTACCTCCAACGAGGGGGCAGAGGACTTCCAACTCACCAAGACGGAGGATGGGGATGCACTCTTCGAGCTTGTACTCAAGAAGAGCCTAGCTTGGGGTGGTAGCGACCAGCTCATGTATGTCGTGGGGGCAACGAAGGCCTCAATGCTAGAGCGAGTACGTGCGATTGTCCCCGACTCCTTCCTCCTCGTCCCAGGCGTTGGGAGCCAAAATGGCAGTCTGGAGGAAGTTGCCTTACATGGGCTAAATAGTCAGTGTGGGCTACTCGTCAATGCCTCTCGAAGCATCATCTATGCAGACAACACTGAGGCTTTCGCCAGCGGTGCTGCAGCCGAAGCTGAGAAGCTACGTCACCAGATGGCAGATATCCTTATTAAGAATAAACTCGTAGAGGCCTAGAGAGTCTCACCACATTGATATACACTAGATAGATGCAGTTTAGTGCCGCACAGATAGCACCTCTTATCGATGGACGGATCGAAGGTAATGCCTCGGTCTCTGTATCAGGTTTCGGTAAGATTGAGACGGCCAAAGAGGGCGAATTAGCCTTCCTTGCTAACCCGAAATACGAATCCTACGCTTACTCTACGGAGGCTTCTATCCTCCTCGTCAGCGATGAGTTTACTCCTCGTCAGCCCCTCTCCCCCACCCTCATTCGTGTCAAAGACCCTTATGCAGCACTTGCCCAGCTCATGCAGCTGGTTGAGCAGCAGCAGGCTTCACACCCCGAAGGCATCTCACCTACTGCTCAGATAGCAGAGGGTGTAGAGCTAGGTGAGGACGTATATGTGGGAGCCTATGCCGTCCTAGAGCAAGGAGTGAAGGTAGGTCGTGGAGTTCGTATCTATCCTCATGCCTATGTGGGCAAGGGGGTGACCATAGGCGAAGGGACGACAATCCACCCACATGTCACCCTCTACCACGATGTCCAGATTGGGGCGAGGTGCATTATCCATGCGGGAGCAGTCATCGGTGCCGATGGGTTTGGCTTCGCACCGCAGTCGGACGGCTATCACAAGATACCTCAGCTAGGGAACGTTATCCTTGAGGAGGATGTAGAGATAGGGGCAAATACATGTATCGACCGTGCTGTGATGGGTAGTACCATCATCCGTCGAGGCGTGAAGCTAGATAACCTCGTACAGATTGCCCATAACTGTAGCGTGGATGAGCATACGGTGATGGCCTCTCAAGTCGGTCTCGCGGGTTCATCTCAGATCGGTAAGTGGTGTAAGTTCGGCGGACAGGTGGGTATCGGCGGACATATAACCATCGGTGATCGAGTAGAGATGGGTGGGCAGACAGGCGTCATCAGTAATATCCCCGAGGGGAGCATCCTGATGGGATCACCGGGTATGCCCCTAAGGGAGGCAATGCGCAACTTTGTCATTCAACCCAAGCTCCCTGATATGTATCGTCGCCTACAGGCTCTAGAGAAAGAGCTTGCAGAACTAAAGCAACAACAATCAAAGTAGATATACACCAACGTAGATATGGATAAGCAAAAGACGCTTCAGACGAGCTTTACCCTTCACGGCAAGGGTCTGCATACAGGTCTGGACATTGATATTACTTTCCTCCCCGCTCCTGCTGGTACGGGGCGCATTATTCGCCGTGTAGACCTCGAGGGATCACCCGAGATACCAGCCCTCTCAGAGTATGTCAAGGGTACAGAGCGAGGCACCGTACTCATCAAGGGGGCTGCCTCTGTAAGCACGATTGAGCATGCCATGGCAGCACTCTACGCAAAGGGGATAGAGAACTGTATCATCGAGGTAAATGCACCTGAGTTCCCCATCCTAGATGGTAGCGCAAAAGCCTATATAGATGCGATCAACGAAGTGGGTATCGTAGAGCAGGAGCAGGCTGCAGAGCCCTACATCGTCAAGCAGCGTCATGAGGTGATCTCAGAGGATGGCAAGTCTCGCATCATTCTCCTCCCAGATAGTCACTTCGGCATTGACGTGCATGTCTCTTTCGACTCTCCCGTGCTGGATAACCAGTTCGCTTCACTAGAGCGCCTGCAAGACTTTGATACAGAGATTGCCTCTAGCCGTACCTTCGTCTTCGTAAGAGAGGTAGAGATGCTCCTCCAGCACAACTTGATTAAGGGTGGAGACCTAGATAACGCTTTGGTCATTTATGACGAACCGATGTCTCAGGAGAAGCTTGATAACATCTGTGACCTCGTGGGTGTACCTCACAAGAAGGATCTATCCTTGGGCTATATCAATAACGCTCCTATCCTCTTCCCCAATGAGCCTGCTCGTCACAAGCTACTTGATGTACTGGGTGACCTTGCTCTCATTGGGCGTCCTATCCGTGGGCGCATCATAGCCTTCTGCCCAGGTCATAAGATCAACAATGAGATGGGGGCCAAGATTCGTAAAGACATTAAGCTAAACGAAGCTCAGGCACCTCTCTATGATCCGAATCAAACGCCACTGCTAGATGTCAATCGCATCCGTGAGCTCCTGCCCCACCGCTATCCTTTCCTCATGGTCGATAAGATCATTGAGATTGGCTCTGACTACATCGTGGGGGTGAAGAGCGTTTCGGGTAATGAGCCCTTCTTCCAGGGGCATTTCCCTACTGAGCCTGTGATGCCTGGTGTGCTTCAGATTGAGGCCATGGCACAGGTCGGCGGACTACTTGTACTCAATACCATTGATGACCCAGAGAACTACTCGACGTACTTCATGAAGATTGACAACGTGAAGTTCCGCCAGAAGGTCGTCCCAGGTGATACACTTGTCTTCAAGCTACGTCTACTAACGGAGGTACGCCGAGGTGTGGCCAACATGCGTGGGCTAGCATTCGTAGGTGAGAAGCTTGTGTGTGAAGCCGAATTCATGGCGCAAGTGGTCAAGAATAAGTAGTATCCATCAAGCTATTTGCAATGTCGCATACAAGTATCAGCCCACTGGCCTCTGTACACCCAGAGGCTAAGATCGCTGAGGGTGTCGTAGTACACCCCTTTGCCCTCATCGAGGAGAATACCGAAATCGGTGAAGGCTGTATCATCGAGAGCCACGCTGTAATTAAGAGCGGGGCACGACTAGGGAAGTACTGCCATATCCACTCAGGAGCTGTGATAGCTGGCATCCCACAGGACCTAAAGTTCGCCGGCGAAGAGAGTATTGCCATCGTAGGGGATCACACGATGGTTCGTGAGTGTGCTACGATTAACCGTGGGACAGCCTCCCGTGGACGCACGATCGTCGGTAGCCATTGTCTCTTGATGGCCTACTCCCACGTGGCTCATGACTGCGTCCTTGGGGACCACGTCATCCTAGGGAATGCTACCCAGGTAGCAGGAGAGGTAGAGATCGACGACTACGCTATCCTCAGTGGTGGGTCACTCATTCATCAGTTCGTCCGCATCTCACAGCATGTCATGCTACAGGGTGGATCTAGGGTGAATAAGGACATCCCTCCCTACACGCTCATCGGGCGAGACCCGATTGTCTATTGCGGGATTAACATCGTTGGGCTTCGTCGCCGAGGCTTTACGAACGAGCAGATCTTCCGTATCAACGATATTTACCGTACTCTCTATCAGCGTGGGCTGAATAACACAGAGGCATTCAAGGCCATCGAAGAGGAGATCCCCGAGAGCTATGAGCGACAGCTCATCCTTGACTTCATTCGCTCCTCTGAGCGAGGGATCGTCCGAGGGACCATGGACTAACCTCTATCCATAAGAGAAGAGACCTATCACGGGAGCAAGGATGCTCCTACGATGAGTCTCTTTTCTTTTCCTTTATAGCTTGTGACTTCCCTGCTCCAAAGGGAGTCATTCTATCCCTCTAACAAGCCTCTTTCCTCCCCTTGCATGGGGTATTTTGAGACCCATGCAAGGGTTTCCCTCAAAGCCCTTGCATGGCTCTGCCACAAACCCCTATAAGGATTTCCCTACCGCCGCATAAAGGCATTCACGAACCAAGGTAGGTATGTGTGGCGTAGAGCCCCCTTCCTTCACCCAGCACGACCACTTAGTATTTATGCAAAAGATCTATACGGGTAAGCAGCGAGATGACCTATACCGACTTGCCCAGCAGCATGATCACCTTTCACCCGAGGATCGTATAGAGCGAGCAGCCCGATCCTTCGAGCAGGAGTTTCGTCGTCTCTATCCCCCTACAGGGCATACCATATATGTCTTCGCAGGGGCAGGACGCTCTGGAGCCTATGCCCTAGGTATAGCCCGCTATCTTGCACAGCGTGGATACACCGTATGTTCGTACCTATTCTATCGTGAAGGGAAGCTCTCGGAGGAATGCGAAGCTGTACGAAAGAGCATTGCCGAGGAAGACCTTCGGCTGGAGGAGATTTATACCGACTTCACTCCACCCCGTATCCAAACAGCAGATGTACTGATAGATGGTCTCTTTGGGGCAGAGCTCTCCACTCCTCTCTTCGGCGGATACCTAGGCTTGGTAGACTTCCTCAACGCCTCTGGTGCCTCCATCGTGAGTATTGAGCTCCCTAGTGGACTCTTTGCAGAGGACAACTCTGGCAATGACCTCGAGCATGTCATCAAAGCCAAGTACACCATCGCCTTCGACAGCCCATACCTCGCCTTCTACTTCGAGGAGAATGAACCTTACGTAGGCGAATGGATCTACCTCCCTCAGGGTATTAGCCCTCGCACACAGGATAGCCTAGAGGTAAGTCACTACCAAGTAACGGATACCGCTCTGGAGGGTGTACTCAAGAGGCACACACGCTTTAGCCTCAATCATGAACCAGGCAAGGTGCTTTTCCTCACCAACCAGCCGGGTAGTGCAGGGAAGACCCTCCTTGCTACCAAGGCTGCTCTCCACACGGGTTGCTCCGAGGTACATGCACTAGTACCCAGCGAAGAGGCCCTGGCACTGCAACTCGCTCTGCCCGAACTGACACTTCCCTCTGCACCAAAGGCCTCCGTACTAGGCAACCTCAATACATACCAGACAATCGTCATAGGAGCAGGCTTTGGCCGTAGTGAGGAAGCAACAGCTACCCTCAGAGAGCTACTCATCACCTCATCACGCCCCTTGCTCCTCTCAGGCGATGGGCTCCAGCTACTGGCCAGAGAGCGATCCCTCCTAGAGCGTATCCCCATAGACAGTATACTCCTCTTGAGTCCGAGCGAGTTCGACTCACTTACCACGACGCATCGTAGCGATGCCGAGCGACTCGATCGTGCGCTAGAGCTGGCTGAGCGACTCGATATATACATCGTACTCAGGGGTGCATACACAGCAATCTGCCTCCCTAGTGGAGTAACCTTCTTCGATGTAGCAGGGAATAGTGGACTACGCTCTACGGGCTGTACAGAAGTTCTCCTTGGGGTCATAGCTGGGCTCTTGGGAGATGGCTATAAGTCTGTTACAGCGGCCACACTTGGGGTGCATCTCTGTGCGCTGGCGGCAGAGCTCTACGCTGGGCGTTACTCAGAGCGTAGCCTCACGGCCACTGAGCTCATTGATCAGCTGAGCAGTGCCTACCGCCAGCTCGAGGCCCATTAGCCTCACCCTCATTCGACACTCCATCTACATCCCCTACGAGGGAAATATAAAGAGAGGCATTACCTTGGGTAATGCCTCTCTTAGCTTCTCCTTACAGAAGATATCCATAAGCCTAATACACATATTTATCCTCTGCTCCAGAGACTCTGCCCTTAAAGTGTATTTCACCTTTGAGCCATGCCCCTCTTACCGTCGGGATGCAAAAAAGCTCTGCATCAGCTCACGAGCCTCTACCTCGAGTAGCCCACCCTCTACACGGATGGCTTTGGGGAAGAGTGAAGGAGCATGACATGAGTAGCCAAACTTCTCCTCCTTCGCTCCATAGACGATCCGCCCGACACGAGACCAAAAGAGTGCACCTGCACACATCGTGCAAGGCTCTACCGTGACATAGAGCGTACAGCCACTAGAGAGAAACTTCCCTCCGAGGGACTGTGTAGCGGATGTGATGGCTAGGACTTCAGCATGTGCTGTCGGATCAAGTAGTCGCTCTACCTCGTTATGCGCTCGAGCAATGATACGACCTTCGCATACAATCACCGCTCCGATAGGTATCTCTCCTTCATCGAAGGCTATACGAGCCTCCGCCAAAGCGGCTCGCATGAAGTACTCATCATCTCGTGTGAAAACTCCACTCATAGGGCTAAAGGATGGAGGTTAGTTATTAAATTGGCTTGGCTTTAAGCATCAGTAGGGATAGGCATGCATGCTCCTTGGATTTGGGCTAGCTCCCCTTGCTGTGTGATAGCATGACCTTTATGGAGGGTATTCCTACTTTGGTATAGAGCGTGTTTTTACTTATCTAAAATGGGTATTGCCTCTTAGCGCATCTCGTCCTCCTCAAAGAGCATAGGGCTGTTGCGCTCATTCTCACGTAGCACCTCAGCCATGATTATCGAGCGTATCCAGCTGGAGCGATTATGGATGTGTTGCCCTTCGCAGTGATCAAGGATCGCCTTATACTCACGATCGTTGAGCAAGATGTTTAGGCTATGTGTCCGCTTAGCCGTAGTAGAAGCGGAGCGTAAGGTGTGGAGCTTCTTAGCCATAAACGCGTGAAGAGAGGAGCTGTTAGGCTGGGACAATAACCTGCAGAGACCTAGGCAGAAGACGGACATGCACCTTGGTGCCAAGATCCAAGGGCTCACCATCAATGTGCACAGGACCTGAATGTCCTCGCTCAATAATGATCTCCCTAGCTTGTAGCGTCTCGTAGTATTTATTCTCACCAAGACGCTTACGCATCAAGTCTCCCAGCACAAGGGGGGCATCCAGCGTACCGAATGGGCGGATAAGCGCAAGATCCAATAGCCCATCGGAGAGGTCTGCTTCTGGAGCAATGTAGGCATTATTCCCATACTGCGAGGCATTAGCCACAACGATGACGAAAGCCTCCGTATCAAAGGGCTCTAAATCTGACTCGCCAAAGGATACGTGGTAGGTATTGGGCTGGAAGACTCGGTACTGCTCGATCATCGTCTTCAGATAGGTCATAGGGCCTCGCGTACCAGCCTCTGCAAAGTGCTTGCTTACCGCTGCATCAAACCCCATCCCGCAGGTACAGAAGCAGGGGATATCATTCACCTCACAGCTGTCGATCAAGATACGACGCCCCGTGGCAAGAGCCTTAATAGCCTTCTCGGTAGACACGGGTATACCCACGGCGCGAGCAAGTCCATTGCCTGAACCCTTAGGTATAATAGCTAGTGCTGTCTGAGTACAACGCAACGCTCGTGCTACCTCATTCACTGTACCATCACCCCCTACGGCTATGACGTGATCATAGCCCTCACTAGCTGCTCGACGAGCGAGCTCGTAGCCATGTCCAGCCTCCTTGGTGTAGGTGAGGAAGAGCTCATAGGGGAGGTCGGAGTAGGCACGTCCGAGGAGCTCGGGCAGGCTCTTCTTGGAGCCTGTACCCGAGATAGGGTTGATGATGGCCAGTGCCTTCTTCATCGTACAGGGTAGGAGGCTAGGCGTTGGCTTGCGAGCTCCTCGTACTTAGTGCCGGGGCGGCCATAGTTGCAGAAGGGAAGGATGCTGATGCCTCCTCGTGGGGTGAAGTCCCCAAGGATCTCGATGTAGCGAGGGTTCATCAGCTCGATGAGATCCTTCATGATGATATTCACACAGTCCTCATGGAAGGCACCGTGATTACGGAAGCTGAAGAGGTAGAGCTTGAGGCTCTTGCTCTCGACCATCTTCACATCAGGGATATAGCTGATGTGTATGGTCGCATAGTCGGGTTGTCCGGTGATGGGGCAGAGGCTGGTGAACTCGGGGCAGTGGAAGCGCACCCAGTAGTCATTGCCCTGATGCTTGTTGGTGAAGGCCTCGAGCACCTCGGGGGCATAGTCCTGTCGGTACTCGGTCTTGCGCCCGAGGATGGAGAGTTCGTTCTCGCCGTCTCTGATACTTGCCATAGTGATCTAAATCGGTCTAGGGAGGTGATTAGTAAGCACGGGCGAAGAGGACACGCTGGGCAGAGGGCTTGCCGGTGACCATACACTTGCCTGGGGTCTTGTCGCCGAGGAGAGGGATGCAGCGGATGGTGGCCTTGGTCTCTGCCTTGATCTTCTCCTCCGTCTCGGGCGTACCATCCCAGTGGGCGAGGATGAAGCCACCCTCCTCGATCTTCTCCTTGAACTCCTCGTAGCTGTCTACCGTGATCGTATGCTGCTCTCTATAGTCGAGCGCCTTCTGGTAGATATTGGCTTGGATGTCCTCCAGGAGCTGAGCGACGTGGTCTGCGATCCCTTCGTAGGGAAGGGTCTCCTTGGTGAGGGTATCACGGCGGGCGACCTCGATCGTACCCTGCTCCATGTCACGTCCACCGAGGGCGAGACGTACGGGTACACCCTTGAGTTCATATTCGGAGAACTTCCAGCCGGGCTTCTTATTATCGGCATCGTCGTAGCGCACGCTGATACCACGGCTCTTTAGCTCACTAAGCAGAGGCTGGATATAGCGGGTGATCTCATCACGCTGCTCTAGGCTCTTGTAGATGGGGATAATGACGACCTGATAGGGAGCGAGCTTAGGAGGTAGGACTAGACCGTTATCATCCGAGTGGCTCATGATGAGCGCACCCATGAGGCGGGTAGATACCCCCCAGGAGGTAGCCCAGACGAGCTCCTGCTGTCCCTCCTTGTTGGTGAAGGTGACATCAAAGGCCTTGGCGAAGTTCTGTCCGAGGAAGTGTGACGTCCCACTCTGTAGAGCCTTGCCATCCTGCATCAGAGCCTCGATGGTATAGGTCTCTACGGCACCAGCGAAGCGTTCGTTGGCGCTCTTTACCCCGATGTGCACAGGCACCGCCATGTAGTCACGGGCGAAGTCCGCATAGACATTCACCATACGCATCGCTTCCTCCTCAGCCTCGGCCTGCGTAGCATGTGCCGTATGCCCCTCCTGCCAGAGGAACTCTGCCGTGCGTAGGAAGAGACGGGTACGCATCTCCCAGCGTACGACGTTCGCCCACTGATTACATAGGATAGGGAGGTCACGCCAGGACTGGATCCAGCCCTTGTACGTATTCCAGATGATGGTCTCCGAGGTAGGACGCACGATGAGCTCCTCCTCTAGTCGAGCCTCGGGATCGACGACGACACCCCCATCAGGGCTGGTCTTCAGGCGGTAGTGGGTCACGACAGCGCACTCCTTGGCGAAGCCCTCGACGTGGTCGGCTTCACGGCTTAGGAAGCTCTTCGGGATAAAGAGTGGGAAGTAAGCGTTAGAGTGTCCCGTCTCCTTAAACATATCATCCAGCTGACGCTGCATCTTCTCCCATATAGCATAGCCATAGGGCTTGATGACCATACAGCCACGCACCGCTGAGCTCTCGGCTAGATCAGCCTTAATCACTAGGTCTTGATACCACTGTGAGTAGTCCACACTGCGAGGTGTAAGCTCCTTGAGTTCCTTTGCCATTATTGTTTTAGGTGTCTTATCTATGTTACTTTGAGGCACAAAGGTACAAAAAGAAAAGGGGATAAAGGGAGGGGAGAAGCGATTAACTTCTCTGGCTATATGGTGCCACTTCCCGAAAAAGAAAAGACGTCAGTCACACGATGGTAACTGACGTCTCTAAATAACTAAAGTTATGGTGGGCCCAATAGGATTCGAACCTATGACCCCCTGCTTGTAAGGCAGGTGCTCTAAACCAGCTGAGCTATAGGCCCTGAGATTAGCTTTGCAAATACTCCTTTTTGCGATTTGCTCGGCAAAGGTACAAAGAAAATCCTTTCACTCCAAACGCTGATTTGGCTTGTTCGCTTTGTCTATTCCTCCATCCTAGAGGTACCCCACCTCAAGATTCAAAGGCTCTACCACCCCATGTATGAGCAAAAGACGGGGCTTCCACAACCAAACGCAACACTCTTAAAACAAGCTGTTTAGAACGACAAGGGCAAGTGGCATCAACAAGTTATAGTAACTCGTTGCAACGAGTTGTGGTAAGTCGCTTCAAAGAGTTATAGTAAGTCGTCGTAACGAGTTACCATAACTCGTCATAGCGACTTATGGTAACTCATTAATGCCCTTCGCAAATCCCTTTAGATAGGTTCTTCCTAGAGCATAAAAAGGGATATTAAAACTAGAGAAGGCAAGTATCCGATCTAATCAATGAGGGTATCTGGGTAGTTAAGGAGGTAGACCCGTTTAGTCGCTCGGGTAAGAGACGTGTAGAGCCAGCGGGCCATATTACGATCCAATGGTAGATAACCTATCAGCCCGAGGTCAATGAAGACACATGACCATTGTCCACCTTGCGCCTTATGCGCCGTTGTAGCATAGCCGTATTTCACCTCCAGTGCTCCCCAAAACCGGTCTCGGCGGATGGCCTTGCGACGCTCTTGGACAGAGGTAATGTCTGCATAGGTCTCAGCAATAGCATTGAAGAGCTCCTGCCGCTTCTCTCCGCTACGCTGTGTTTCAGGCTCTGTGAGCGAACTAAGGAGAAGACACACCTCAAGCTCATCATCTCGATCAGGCAGGTAAATCGTGGCATCAACGAAGTCAAGCCCATACTCATGATAATAACTATGCAGGCGGACAACCTCTATGAGTTCTCCATTGGCAATGAAGTCTGAGTGGTCAGTGCGCTTGGTATAATGGTAGTTGTTTCGAGCGACAATCAGTCGTTCGCCTCGTACAATGACGTCCTCATAGTAAAAGATATTGCTTCGAACAGCCTGATTCAGCTCTAGGGCCCGCTTGTTAGACGGACAGATAAGGAGACATTCCTCCTCGCCGTACTTTCGATAGGCCTCTTCAATGGTCTCCATGAGTAGACCTGATTCGACACAAAATATACCTCGCCAGTCCTCAACCTCAAGGTGTATTGGGAGTTCTTCGTCACTATCCTCCTCATCGGTTTCATCGATGAGTTCGCGTAGAGCCGTAGCGTTGTGCAAGATGCCCCCCTTCCTCTGTCGTACAATCTGTTTTAGGGTAGTCTCATAAATGGTCATACCGTAGCGAGAGGAGAGGACTTCGGGATTGAGCGCATCACTTAGGGGCGAGCCCACAGGGGGGAGCTGAGCAGTATCCCCTACGAGGATGAGTTTTGGCTCCTCAGCAGACCAGACATAGGCTAGGAGGTCATCAAGGAGATTTCCCGACCCAAACGGAGTCATCTCACCACTCTCCCCCGTAATCATAGAGGCTTCATCCACGATAAATAGTGTGGGGGATTTAGAGGACGATGTAGCCAGCTGGAAGTTCCCTCCCTCCTCTTGCATTGCACGCGTTGCACGATAGATTGTTCGGTGGATCGTCGTAGCTTGATAGCCTACCGTTGCCGTCAGTACCTTGGCTGCCCTTCCCGTAGAGGCCATCAGCTCTACCCGAAGTCCTACACGAAGAGCTGCCTCAGTAATGGAACGAAGGAGATAGGTCTTCCCCGTCCCCGCATAGCCGCGAAGCAAAAAAAGAGCATAGGGAGAGGGTTCCTCAAGATAGTCTACAAGGGTATGTATAGCTAAGGTTTGATCTTCGGTAAGCCTCTCTGACCGAGTCTCAAGGAGAACACGAGTAAGCTCGTTGTACGGCATGTAATAATAATTTCTATCTTTGTTGCTGTGAAGTTAGTGTTTTCGTGGCATATATGTCTCACGGGAGGGCTGGCGGACTTAATGAAGATGACTAATTAAAATACTACATAATAGCAATGAAGAAAGTTATTCTCCTCGTGGTAGCGCTCGCTGTGGTTGCACTAGCCTATGTCACGGTACAAAGCGTGCTGGCACCTGTTAGCTTCGACAAGAAGCAAAAAGAGATCGAGGCAGTGCTACAGAAGCAACTTAAGAAGATCGCTACCTACGAAGATGCTTACAAGAGTGTCTATAACAAGTATGCAAACAAGGAAGAGCTCACCGCTTTCCTTACCAATGGTCGCATCTTCTACATCCGAGCAGAAGGGGACTACACCAGCGACATGAGAGACAAGGGACTAAGCGAAGAGGATGCAGCTCGCCAAGGACTCATCCGTCGTGATACCATCTGGGTGTCTGCTAAAGATTCACTCCTGAAGGATGGCACGGACATCGCAAAGCTCTTCACCATCCCCAACAACCCAGACTCATCCATCCAGGTCGTAGCTAGCTTCATCAAGCAAGAGGTAGGAGATACAGAGATTGAAGTCCCTGTTTTCCAAGCTTCCGCTTCTTACTACAGCTACCTCCTTCCTCTAGGCAATGAACGTCGCATCAAGGAGAAGGTAGAAGCCGCTAACGCTAAGACCAACGCCTTCGCTGGTCTACGTGTTGGCTCCCTCTCTGAGGTGAAGACAAATGGGAACTGGGAGTAATGGTTGATCAGGCACTACGCCCTACCCTCACGGCTGAGGAAGCCGCTTCATATAGTTTGTCCATCCGACCTACGTCGGGTGGACTTGCTTTTTGTATCTGTCCCATCACAAGAGATGGGGTGAGTTTCTCTACGTTCCTACCCTACTCTTCGTCTGAAGCTCCACTCTATAAAATGATTGAGGAGCTCTATTACCAAGACGAACTCCTTAGTCTCCCCTACGCAGCGACCTACCTTTACTATGAGCCTAACCAGGCGACACTTGTCCCTGATGAACTACTAATCTCAGGACAAGAAGCCCTTTGGCTCACTCCTCAGAGAGAAACAGAGGAAGCGGAGAGCGTACAACGAAAAACTACATCCACTCTTGCACTAAGCTACCGCCTCCCCGATGAGACAAAAAGCTTCGTCCTCGCATGGGATCAAGAGGCTTATCATTTCCTGAGACGTACTCTTCTCCTACTTGAGACTCGCCCTTATTTTGCTCCTACACTTGAGACTCGCAGAGCCCACACTCGACGGACACGAGGCTACGAACTCCTTGTCCAGCTGAGAGAGAAGCACGTAGATTGCTTTCTCCTTCGTGAGGGAGAGCTTGTTGCCTTCAACACCTACGCTATTGTACGTAGCCTACAGGCTAGGGAGATTGCAGGCGAAGTAATGTACTATATCGTAGCTCTCTGGCGACACTTCTCATTATCGCCTGACGCTGATCACATCCATGTGAGCTATCCATGTGAGGGAGCAGAGCAAGTTACCTCACTACTCAAAGCCAGTGCCGAGTGCCTGCATGAGCTACTCAAGGACCATATCACCTCCGTCCAAGTCGAGCCATACCAAACCCTAACGCACCAATAGCCCTATGCGCATCATTGGAGGGAAGTATAAGCGTCGTCGCTTCGATGTCCCCAAGAGCTTCAACGCTCGCCCAACGACAGACTTTGCCAAGGAAAATCTCTTCAATGTACTCCAGCACTACATCGATCTTGAGGGCATCACGGCTCTTGATCTCTTCAGTGGCACAGGAAGCATTTCCATAGAGCTTCTCTCTCGTGGTGCCTCTCGTGTCGTGGCCTTAGAGCAACGGAGGGAGCATGCGACATTCATTCACTCTGTTGCCAAGGAATTAGGAGAAGAGAAGCAGCTTCAGGTACTACAAGCTGATGTCTTCCGCTTCCTTCGTGGGGCAAAGCCTCTGCCAGTCTATGATTTCATCTTCGCTGATCCACCGTACAAGCTCCGTGAGATAGCTGTACTCCCAGAGCTAATCCTCGGTTCAGGTCTACTGAAGCCTGATGGGTTACTTGTTGTAGAGCATCCACAGCAGTATGACTTCTCTTCGCTCCCTCACTTTGCTGAGCGTCGTGTATATGGCTCTGTGAACTTCTCTCTCTTCTTCCTAGGCGAGGAATCATCTGAATAGATAAACTATTCTTCCCTTCTGAGCCTCATAGATGAACCTAAACATATTTGTAAGCAGATGAAAGCTCTCGTAATTTACTCTCACACCTACTCCGAGACGAGCAAAGCAGGCAATGCCATCCTTGAAGTGCTTGAGGCTACACCAGACTTTGAAGTCCGCAACATCGATGCACTCTATCCTGACCTAAATAAGATCGATATTGCAGCTGAGCAGAAGGCTCTTCTCGAAGCCGAAGTGATTATCTTCCAGCACCCCATCCTCTGGTTCAATGTCCCTCACAGCCTCAAGCGATGGATGGATGAGGTCCTTCAGTATGGATTTGCCTACGGGGGTACTGAAGGGAATAAGCTTCGTGGCAAGAAGTTCATTCACTCCTTTACCACAGGCTTTGGGGAAGACACTTACGCAGGCGAATTAGGTCAGGTTCTCTCTGCTCCTATACTTGCCACTGCTAATTGCTGTGGCATGGAGTATGTCAAGACCTTCCCTCTCTACGGACAGCTTGCCTTGACGAATCCCAATGTAGCACAGGAGGCCAAGGCACACGCTGAGAAACTCGTTGCCTTCGTTCAGTCCCTGTAGTTTCATCCTCTGGTACAACAAAAGGCGTTGCGCTGAGTCACAACTCAGCATAACGCCTTTGTTATTTATCAATAATACAGGGCTTGTGAAGGGGGACAACGACTTACCATAACTCCTTATAAAGAGTTACTATAACTCTCTTCAACGACTTACCATAACTCGTTGGAACGAGTTACCACAACTCTTGGATGACGACTTATGGCAACTCGTCACCCCTTGTTGTATTCCTCGTTGTTTTATTCAGCATAAACTTGGTAGTAAGCTCCCTCTAAGATAAACATGGGAGTTCGTGCCCCAGCATACGGTGCTTGTATATCCTAAGTGCTCATTATCCGTAGGGGAATTTAAGCACATGGAAAATGATATATCAGAAGCATCCTTTCTCCACTCTACAGAGAGGAGCATCCTGCTATCCCTACGGACTAGGCCCACAACCGCAAGGATGATCTACACAGCCAAGACATCACAGTATAGACCTAATCTAGATAACAGCACAATACGCCAAAAACTATTCCAGCACTAGATCAAGGAAATATATAGCCCTGAGGCTACCTTGGTCTAGTGCTGGAATAATTTTATACCATCATCCCCCCTTTGCTCTAGGGGGGCAACTAGGTCCCTTTCGTTTAGTGAGCTAGCATCTCTGCTGTCACTTCGGTAAACTTACCATCCTTGAGATTACGGTATTCGACCTTGGCATCATCCCAGTAGGTAGGGAATCCACCACGCACAGCACCGATGAAGATGAACTTCACCTTGTGCCAGCCTGCACTGAGAGCACGGCTCTTGTCATGACGGCTAAACTTCGGCACCTCATCTGTATTGTCGATGAAGAGCTCTCCATCAAGGTACATCTGATCTAGGTTGGTGGAGAAGACGTAGCACCCATCTTCGGGGATCTTGATGTAGCCTTCACCAATGACCGCCTTGCGCTTAATCTCATCCATGTGGTTTGTCACACGATCGGGGCGCAGCTCTTGGGTAGTCTTAGCGACACCCTCTACCCAATTGGTCACAGCAGAGAGCTCTGATGCTCGGTAGTAGTCACCGATGGAGGTCTGCGTACAAAGCCCTGGAGTAGGACTAGAGAGTGAAACAGCTGGGCTATAACTCTGCTTATCGAAGGTAATGGCACGTACACGGCTGAGGCGACCAGAAGGAAGGACAGAGGCCACCTTGACGACCTGACTTTCGCTCACCTTGATAGGCGCAGTGTAGCGACTAGACTCTGCCGTTGGTTCACTCCCATCGGTTGTATAGACAATTGTGATGGGGCGTGAGGTCTGCAGAGTAAGCGATGTAGTGTCAGTGAAGGCCACGAAGTTCAGTGAGGCACTCGCCTTGCTCCCTGGTAGAGGCTGCTCTGGTAGCGGGATGTGGTAATTTACTTTATGCTGATCCAGACGGATATAAGCACCGTTCAGACGACGCTCAAAGCTCTTGTAGTCCTTACGATCCTGCGGTGTCCAAGTTGCCTCCGCAAGCGCAATCACTCGGGGGAAGGCACGGTACTGCATGATGTCCGTCGTATAGAGATACTCGGCCCACAGGTTAGCTTGAGCTCCCTTGATATGATGACGCTTATCAGGAGCGATGGCAGCTGGAATTGGGTTATAGGAATACACCTTCTCTAGGGAGGCATAACAGCAAATAGCCACAGGCTCTATCTTGGAGTCACCCTGATAATGGTCAATATAAAGTCCTCCGCTACCTGGGGTCATAATGACATCATGCCCCATGTTAGCCGCCTTGATTCCCCCATCTTCACCTCGCCAGCTCATGACGGTTGCAGAAGGAGCAAGTCCACCCTCTAGGATTTCGTCCCAACCGATGAGCTTCTTGCCATGCTTGGCAAGCATCTTCTGCGCACGGCGAATGGTGTAGCTCTGTAGCTCTTCCTCGTTCTTTAGTCCCTCTTCCTTGATACGACGCTGGCAATCTGGGCATTCTTTCCATCGTATCTTGGGGCATTCATCACCACCGATGTGCACATATTCGCTGGGGAAGAGCGGAAGGACTTCGTCTAGGACATCTTGGATGAACTTGAAGGTTGTTTCCTTCCCCGGGCAATAAACATCTTGCTCTACTCCCCAGAGATTACGTACCTCGTACACACGTCGTTGGGGGAAGCATGTGAGTTCGGGATAGGAAGCTATCGCCCCCATTGCGTGACCCGGTAGCTCGATCTCAGGGATAACAGTGACGAAGCGATCAGAGGCATATCTCACGATGTCTCGTACCTGCTCCTGAGTGTAGAAGCCACCATAGACCGAGCCATCACCTTCGATACGCTTCGAGCCTATGGTAGTTAGTCGTGGATACTTCTTGATCTCTATGCGCCAACCTTGATCCTCAGTGAGGTGCCAGTGCATGCGATTGATCTTGAACATGGAGAGTAGGTCAATGTGCTTCTTCACCTCATCTACAGTGAGGAAATGACGGCACACATCGACTAGAGCCCCTCTATATTCAAAGGTAGGCTCATCCTTAATGCTCACAGCAGGGATACGCCACGTCACCCCTGATATCTTAGTCGAAGACTCAATCGTAGGAGGGAGGAGCTGCAGGAGCGTCTGCATCCCATAATACAACCCTTGTCCCGTACGACCTGTGACGGTGATCCCCTGAGAACTTGCACTCAGCGTATAGCCTTCTACACCCAGAGGGAGCTTAGGGTCTATTCGTAGGGTGATTGCACCACGACGAGGAGCCTTGCTAGCTATTGCCCGCAGATTAAAGCCCGTAGAAGCGTTGAGCTTGTCGGCGAAGAAGCGAGCAATCGTGAGGGCAGAGTCTCCCTGTGCGAGCAGTGGGGTGCGAGCTGTAAGGGTAAAACTTCCCTGCCCCTCTACTAGCACCTTAGGCTGGGGAATAATAGAGATGGATGAGGTCGGGCGTATAGTTAAAGCAAGGGCAGATGCCATCGAGCTACAAGCTAACCCCATGAGGCACATCAGACGAAATAAGGACTTTCTCATGCTGTTCGTTGGGATAAATCTATATGAAAAAGTCCGAAGCATCCTCACGTTGAGCGATCGGACGCTTCGGACAGATTATTACTAGGTATTGTCTGAGTAGGTCAGTAGATGAAGACTGGCAATCTCAGGAATAGCCATTAGAATCTAGTAGGCGAAGATAGGGTACTGAAGCATCAGCTCGTTGACCTCCTTACGCACAGCTGCTATCACAGCCTCATCTTCAGGAGCGGAGAGTACACGATCGATGAGCGAGACGATGTACTCCATCTTATCTTCCTTCACACCACGAGTAGTGATGGCAGGTGTACCCACACGGATCCCCGAGGTCTGGAAGGCGGAGCGACTATCGAAAGGTACCATATTCTTATTGACCGTGATATCGGCAGAGACGAGTGCCTTCTCTGCTACCTTCCCTGTTAGCTCTGGGAACTTACTTCTCAGGTCAATGAGCATACAGTGGTTGTCTGTCCCACCGGAAACGACACCGTAGCCCCTGCGTAAGAAAGCCTCAGCCATTGCTTGAGCGTTCTGCTTGACCTGCTTCCCATATTCCTTAAAGGAGGGCTGAAGGGCTTCGTAGAAAGCTACAGCCTTTGCTGCGATGACATGCTCTAGTGGACCACCCTGCACCCCTGGGAATACAGCAGAGTCAAGGAGTGCTGACATCTTCTTGATTTCCCCCTTGGGGGTCGTCTTCCCCCATGGGTTATCGAAGTCTTTCCCCATGAGGATAATTCCTCCACGTGGGCCACGGAGTGTCTTGTGTGTCGTTGAGGTAACGATGTGGGCGTATTTCACGGGGTTCTCTAGCAGCCCAGCAGCGATAAGCCCAGCAGGGTGTGCCATATCCACGAGGAAGATTGCACCGATTTTATCGGCAATGGTGCGGATACGTGCATAGTCCCATTCACGAGAGTATGCCGACCCCCCTGCTATGATGAGCTTGGGCTTGTGCTCAAGCGCACGCTGCTCCATCTGATCGTAGTCTACACGACCGTTGTCCTCACGTACATTGTACTCCACGGGGTGGTATAGCAGGCCAGAGCTGTTGACGGGCGACCCATGGGAGAGGTGACCTCCGTGGGCAAGGTTTAGCCCCATGAAGGTATCACCTGGGTTGAGGCATGCTAGGAGCACAGCCATGTTTGCCTGCGCACCTGAGTGTGGCTGTACGTTAGCCCATTCAGCGCCGAATAGCTGCTTGATGCGGTCGATTGCCAGTTGCTCGGACTGATCGACTACCTCGCAACCGCCGTAGTATCTCTTACCTGGATAGCCTTCGGCGTACTTGTTGGTCATACAGCTACCCATAGCCTTCATGACCTCTTCGCTAACGAAGTTCTCAGAGGCGATGAGTTCGATGCCCTTGAGCTGACGTTGGCGTTCTTCCTCGATGAGGTTAAAGATCGCGGAATCGTTCATAGTTTGTGTGATGTTATTTATTTGTTGTGGGGTAGCTCTGCTTGTTTTGCTGAGACCACCAAGGCAAAGATAGTAATAGTATCGTGAATTTACTAGCAGTCTAAGCAAGAGGATACTCTAGGAGAATAGAGATGAGCATATCCACCTCGATACGCAGACAAAAAGAGAGGGTAAAACGGAGGGAAAAGAGAGGCTTAGATAGGGAGGGAGCGACCTGTGAGAGAAGGGCAAAATAAAGGAAGCCTGATCGGTGTATTGCTACATATCCGATCAGGCCTCTACCGTTTAAGAGCTTGCTTGGCATCCCGCAGATTGTGCTGTGTTACACATTTAGAGCATAACGATCTGCACGGGGGACAGGAGCAAGAGATTTGTGTCTCTCCTTCCCTAATCTCTAGGGCTGGAGGTATTGTTTCGTAGTGCAAAGGTACACCAAATCCCCCACTCTACCTAATAATGGGTAGACTCAAGCCCACATAGGAAGTACTGAACCAATCTCAGGCAACGTACGAAGACTGGGTGGTGGGAAGTCTACGAACCAGACAGGAAGGAGCTGACGAGCTGATACAGCTTTTGATAACAATCCTCCAAATCATCGTTGATGAGGACGCGATCGAAGCGATCTGCATGGAGGAGTTCCTCAGCTGCCTTAGCCACGCGCTCCTCGATTACCTCTGGGCTATCGGTCGATCGTCCGAGCAGACGGCGACGAAGCTCCTCTATACTCGGGGGCTTGATGAAGATGCTGAGGGCAGAAGAGCCATAGGCACGCTTGATATTCTGCGCCCCGACATAGTCCACATCGAAGATGACATTATCCCCAGCCTGGAAGCATCGCTCCACCTCTGAGCGTAGCGTACCATAGTATCTACCGCTATACACTTCTTCGTACTCGAGGAACTCGCCCTGCTTGATCTTAGCCTCAAAGTCTGCCTGAGAGAAGAAGTAGTACTCCACCCCATCACGCTCCTCCCCACGAGGGGGGCGACTTGTCGCCGACACCGAGAAGCGTAGACGCAGGTCAGGATGCTCCGCTCTTAGGCGATTAATGAGGGTACTTTTCCCCGTGCCCGAAGGGGCAGAGATGATGACAAGTTTCCCCATATATCAGTGAAGACTTAGAGGACTATTCATCATCTTCATCCTCATCCTTACCTATCTTCTTGCGCTTCTTATCCTTGGTAATCGGTCCCTCCTTCATCAGAGCAAAGATGCGCTGGGTGAGCTCCTCCATCAGCTCTGGGTTATCCTCGATGGTCTTCTTGGCATTTTCCTTCCCTTGCCCGAGCTTAGTATCGCCGTAGCTGAACCATGAGCCGCTCTTCTTGATGATATCTGCCGCCTCAGCCAGATCAATGATTTCGCCTGTACGTGAGATACCTTCCCCGTAGAGGATGTCGAAAAGTGCCATACGGAAGGGAGGAGCGACCTTGTTCTTCACCACCTTAACCCTCGTAGCATTCCCAAAGACTTCATCCCCGTCCTTGAGCTGACCGATACGACGTATGTCTAGTCGGACAGACGAGTAATACTTCAGAGCGTTCCCCCCTGTAGTGGTCTCAGATGGCCCGTAGGAGTTCCCCCCGATCTTCTCGCGAAGCTGGTTAATGAAGATGCAAGTCGTATTGGACTTACTGATAGCACCCGTGATCTTACGCAGAGCTTGAGACATCAGACGTGCCTGAAGACCGACCTTGGCCTCTCCCATATCGCCCTCGATCTCACTCTTCGGTACGAGTGCGGCGACAGAGTCGATGATGACTAGATCCATAGCCCCAGAGCGGATGAGTTGCTCCGCTATATCCAGTGCCTGCTCCCCATTGTCAGGCTGGGAGATGTAGAGGCGAGACATATCCACCCCTAACGCCTCTGCATACACAGGGTCAAAGGCATGCTCGGCGTCGATGATGGCGGCGAAACCATCCTGCTTCTGCACCTCAGCTATGGCATGGATAGCTAGTGTCGTCTTACCCGAAGACTCTGGTCCGTAGATCTCGACGATACGGCCACGTGGATACCCTCCCACTCCGAGAGCAGCATCAAGGCCAATCGACCCCGTGGGGATGGCAGCCACGTCGATGGTAGGGCGCTCTGCCATGTTGAGCACCGAGCCCTTGCCGTGTACCTTCTCGATGTTTGCCAGTGCGATGCTCAGCGACTTACGCCTAGCCTCGTCTACAGCTGATGCTTTATCCTTGTCCTTAGCCTTGAGGGCCTTTTCCTTTACTTCTTCGCTCATTCTTCTTATTGTATATGGTGTTATTGCTCCAATATTTGGCGGGCATGCTCCTTGGTATTGACCTCCTTGCCACGTATGATGTGCTCAATCTTCCCCGAGGCACTAATCACGAAGGTCGTACGCTCCGTACCCATGTACTTCCGTCCGTACATACTCTTCTCGATCCAGGTGCCAAACAGTTCGTTTAGGCGAACATCCGTATCTGCAATCAGGCGGAAGGGCAACTGATACTTCTCTCGAAATCCCTGATGACTCTTAGCCGAATCTCTGCTAACGCCGATGATCTCGTAGCCTGCCTTCCTAAGCTCAGCATACCCATCTCTGAGGCTACAAGCCTCAGCAGTGCAACCTGACGTATTGTCCTTGGGATAAAAATAAAGCACTACCCGACGCTCGGGATAATCACTGAGGCGCATCTCCCGACCATCTTGGTCAAGCCCCAGAAGGTCGGGTACGCTATCTCCTATTTGCAATGCCATGTATCTCTTGTTTACTTACAGCCTCTAGTTATCTACAAATATAATCAATAAGACATGGACTACACTCTGCCCTGCCCCTGCACGCTCTCCGATCTACCTCCTCTCCCCCTTCCTCATCCCCGCCATGGAGCCTCTTTCAGCAAGGCCCTAGGGTTTCCCTCATAACCTCAAAACAGTTATCCCCGTAACCTCAGAGGAGGTTACGGGGATAACTCTCGGGACTTTACGAGGGTACCTCCTCTACGACACCCCTATTAGCTTTATCCTCCCTACACCGAGGGATGCCCCACCCTTCCCATAAATATAACCATCCCCTCTACCCTGTTGATTTCCTCTTCCTCTCGGCATCTCTGCCCCTTCTTTCGATAGAAAATTAACCACCCCATATACAAGACTCGGACCAGAGGTCGTTATTTTGAGTGAAAGGACTCACACCAAGTCTAATTTAACACGTATAAGAACATGAAGAAATTCCTTCCCATGCTACTCATTGCAGGGCTAACCCTCGGAGCAGCATCATGCAAGAAAGACAAGAATGAACCTAAGCCCAGGCCTAACCCACAGAAGCCTGACCCTAAGAAGCCAGGCAAGCCAGACCCAAAAACCTTCACCCTCGAAGGTACGAGCTGGACAGCAGAGACCCTACCCACATCAGCTAAGGAACTGAAATACTCCGCCGCTGCAACTTTCGCCAAGGATGGTACCGTGACGTTCATCATCACCCAGACCTCTACGAAAGATGCTAAGAAGGTAGGCACCATGCCCTATACCCTCAAGTATAGCTACAAAAAGCCAGTCCTCACCCTCACCGACCTGAAGTATCAGAATGGACAAGGGGAGGCTTTCCCAGCAGATCAGATTAAAGAAATCGAAGCATTGCTGAAAAAGCCAGCCGAGGTAGATGAAACGAAGAACACCATCACCATCAACAAGGCTAGCAATGCACCTCTAATCTTCACCATGAAGAAGGGCAAATAGCCTCTCCCCTCCAACAAGTCTAAACAATAAAGAGAGCATCGGGTCGAGTCCACCCGATGCTCTCTTTTTATCTCACCCTTGAGGCTAGTTATTTATGCCTCGACCTGTGCTGCGAGCTCTCGCCAGAGACGATCGCTGGGCAGTGGGGCAATAAGGGATACAGGTAGCTTGCTCACCGGATGAGTGAAGGCGATGCTTCGTGAGAGTAGGCTGATACTGCCATCGGGATTACTTCTCGGTGCTCCGTACTTCAGATCACCACGGATAGGACAGCCGAGATGCGCCAACTGACAGCGTATCTGGTGGTGGCGTCCCGTATGGAGCTCTACCTCCACTAGGTGGTAACGCTCTCCCGAGGCAAGTAGCCGATAGGAGAGGCGTGCGAGCTTGGCACCCTCCCTCATCGGATCACGGGTAACATAGCTCTTATTTTGTTGCTCGTTGCGGATGAGGTAGTCCTCTAATGTCCCGGCAACTTGGGGCGGGGCTGCAGTCACGATTGCCCAATACTTCTTCTGCACCTCTCCGTGACGAAAGAGGTCATTCATCCTCGTCAGTGCCTTGCTGGTCTTGGCGAAGACCACCAGCCCCCCGACAGGACGATCCAGGCGATGGATCACACCGAGGAAGACGTTACCGGGCTTCTGGTACTTCTCCTTCAGCCATAGCTTCAGCGTCTCACTCATAGGTATGTCTCCCGTCTTATCGCCTTGGACGATCTCCCCAGGACGCTTAGCGACACAGAGTAGATGGTTGTCCTCGTAGATGATATTAGGCATGTATGGATGAGCCATAGGAGTGAGTTATTTATTTAGGCTACGTAGGGCACGCTTGGTGATGTATCTTGTCTCCGGGCAGTCATGCTCCCTAAGCCAAGTCTCGCATAGCGTCTTGACAAACTTAGGCTGGGTCTTGGAGGCATCGTTGAGCCAGTTCCCGACACTATTCTGTACGTATCGTGAGGTATCTCTACTGAGGGGAGCCAGGATAGGTAACCCCAGCTCCGGGGTATCCTTAAGCCGAGTAATATGCTCGCACCATACCCCACAAGGGCGAGTAGCTTCGCAGGCAAAGCGACGAATATATTCGTTCTGATCCATAGCCCAATGTGCTAGAGACTGCAGCGCCTCATCTAGCTCATCTATGATATGCTGACGAAGGGAAAACCAAGCAACCTCCCGTACACCGAAGTGTGCGTCTTGAGCGAATGGGTATATGTACCTCAGTTCATCCTCTAGGGTAGTATAGGGATGAGCATAGGCAGCCCAGCACCGGAGCATATCAGAGCGATGTGAGCCCAACTGCTCGAGCAGGGCTTCGTCATCATGCTGGAGGATGAGTTGTCCGAGCGTACGACCTATCACTCTACACGTGCTGTTGGTAGAGGGCTTCTTTTGGTCACGTATCTGAGCTAAGAGATGAGGAAGATACTCGTCACATCCTAGGAGGTGGAACTGATGCTGTAGTAGTGCTACTTGGTCTACTGCTAGCCACTCTGTGAGGTTTGCTGTTTCGAGCTCTCCTCGGTTGATTTGCTGGAGAATCTCGGGTGAGATCTGAGCGATAGAACGTGCGCCTACACGCTTTTCCTGGGTCATGTATCTTGCTTGAGTACTTGGATCTTAGTCCCCGATGAAGGTAGCATTGAGTACCTCTCGGTAGTTATTGAAGATGGTACTCTTGCTGATAAACCCGAGGTAACGTCCTTCGTCATCTACGACGGGCATCTTCCACTCCTTCGTCTCATCAAACAGGCGCATCACCTCCGTCATGGGCATTGAAGCCTGGATCTTGACTTCGGGGGCAACCATGATACGGCGCACCTGATAACGCTCATAGAGCTCTGGGCGGAACATGATGTTGCGTACGTTGTCAAGCTCTACGATGCCCACTAGGATCCCCGAAGCATTTACCACAGGGAAGGAGTTGCGGTGGCTCACGGAGATTACCTTGACCATCTCCCCAAGAGTCATCTCAGGATGAACTACTTCGAAGTCATGCTCTAGGACATTCTCCAGATTCATTAGCGTCAGTACGGCAGTATCCTTTTGGTGGGTCAGTAGCTTGCCCTGCTCCGCTAGACGTAGTGAATATATGCTGTGAGGCATGAAGATACGTATGGTAGCAAAGGAGGTGAGGGAGACCAGCATCAGTGGCAGGAAGAGATTATATCCCCCGGAGAGCTCTGCTATGAGGAATACACCTGTTAGCGGGGCATGCATCACACCAGCCATGAGGCCAGCCATCCCGAGGAGAATATAGTTCTTCGGTGAAATGAAGACGCGCATCGAGGAGAAGTAATTGACGAGATAGGAGAAGAGGAAGCCCGTTAGCCCCCCGACAAAGAGCGTAGGAGCGAAGAGGCCACCACACCCACCACCTGAGTTGGTGGCTACGGAGGCAAAGACCTTAAATAGTACCGTTAATAGGAAGAAGGCAAAGACGACCCAATAAGAGGAGGAGAAGGCCTCAAAGATACTACCATCCAGTAGCTGCGTGTACTGCCCATCGAGGAGGATATTGACCGAGTCGTACCCTTCCCCATAGAGTGGAGGGAAGAGGAAGATGAGTAGGGATAGGATAGCTGCTGAGATGAGGTAGCGGGTGCGCTGGCTCTTGAGCTTCCTAAATTCCCCCTCGATACGAAACATAGTCTTAGAGAAATAGAGCGAGATAAGCCCACACACAATCCCAAGTAGGATCATCAGTGGGATACGCTCGATATAGTAGGGATCTGTCTGTATGAAGAGGAAGAGGTTTTCCTTGCCTGAGAGCACATAGGCTACGGCAGCAGCCGAGACGGAGCTCACCAGCAGGGGCAGGACAGAAGCCATCGTAAGATCCAGTAGGAGTACCTCGATAACAAAGACTAGGCCTGTGATAGGAGCCTTGAAGATCCCCCCTAGAGCCCCCGCCACACCACAGCCGATGAGTAGCATGAGGTTGCGCTGCTCGAGGCGGAAGAGACGCCCAAAGTTCGACCCAATGGCAGCCCCAGTAAGTACAATAGGTGACTCCGCTCCCACTGATCCACCAAAGCTAATAGTCAGGGCGCTGGCCAGCAGGGAAGACCAAGTATTGTGGGGCTTGATCCTACTCTTACGTTGTGAGATCGAGCTCAAGACCTTAGTGACACCATGGCTGATATCGTCACGCACGATGTAGCGCACGAAGAGCAGGGAAAGCAATATCCCCAGTGCAGGGAAGACTAGGTAGAGGTAGCTTCGCTGCTCAATATGCATAAGTACGAAGCTCTCTATGTGGTGTATGATGAACTTCAGCAGAGCTGCCAAGAGAGCCATCGTCACCCCTATAGAGAGACTGAGCAGGAGGATAAAGTAACGCTCGCTGATATGTTTCTCTCGCCAGAGGATTACTTGATCCTGTAGCTTCCGTCTATCGAAGAGCCGTGCATTCATCATCTATATGCTGTAGCGGTGTCGATGACTAAGGACGTAAAACCTTCACTTCGCCCCCCGTACCCAGCTGGATAATCTGCGAAGGCTCCCTCGGGGTGTTATCCTCCTGACGATAGCGGACGATATAGTCTACCCCCGAGCGGATCTCCTCGCTAATGCCGGAGAAGAAGAGCGGGGTAGGCTCGCCACTGATGTTGGCAGAGGTGGAGACGATCGGACGGCGAAGCTGTCGGCACAGAGCGGAGGAGAAGGCCTCCTGTGTCTGACGTATCCCTAGGCTACCTCCTTCGCCTATAAGGCTCGGGGCAACACCCGAAGCACCCGAGGTGTAGACGATCGTGATCGGTCGCACTGCTAGCTCCATCAGGTCATAGGCTATCTCGGGGACGTCACTGATGAGGCGTTCTACCTCGTGGGTCTCTGCGACGAGTACGAGCATGCTCTTGCTGTCCTGCCTACGCTTGAGTGCATAGATACGTTGTACGGCCTCTTCGTTGGTAGCGTCACAGCCTATCCCCCAGACCGTGTCTGTAGGATAGAGGATGATCCCTCCTTGGCGTAGCGTAGCGACGGCCTCATCGAGGTCGGCCTTGTCGTAGGAGGGCTGTATGGTCTCTTTTATCTTCATTCTTTTGTTCCTTAGGTGGAGGTCTCTTTACGCCCTCCATAGCAGTATGCTTGTATCCCCTCATGAGGTAACCTCGTAACCTATCTGGAGGTATGCCCGTAACCTCTCGTGAGGTTCCCTCGTAACCTCCGAAGGGGTTATGGGGATACCTATTTTGAGGATGGCGGGAGAGGGGTAATGGCTCTTTGGGGAAGGGGATCCTTAGGAGGCTAGGCTTGCTCTGCCTGCTCTTGGGGCCAACCCTGGGCGATGAGCCTTAGCTCAGTACCATCAGGTGCGACTAGGAAGCAGCCCGCACTAGCCTCGGTGATATGCCCGATGATGCGAATACCCTCCAGCGTACGTAGCTCGTCTAGCTGTGCTAGGGGGACGGTGAAAATAAGTTCGAAGTCCTCCCCTCCACTTAGTGCCACTGTCGTCGTAGACATGTGAAGCTCTTCGGCCATAAGTGCAGTCTCGTGGTCTATGGGCAGGCGATCCTCATATATGCGTACCCCTACACCACTCTCCGTAGCGATGTGTAAGAGCTCTGAGGCAAGCCCGTCCGAACTATCTATCATTGAGGTCGGGCGGATGCCTGCGCTGCGTAGTGCGAGGAGGATGTCCTGCCTAGCCTCGGGCTTGAGTTGTCGCTCTAGGATGTATTCACGCTCGGCGAAGTCGGGGTTGAACCCTTCCTTCTCCCCAGCGAACACGCGCTTCTCCCTCTCGAGTAGCTGGAGACCCATATAGGCTGCCCCTAGGCTCCCACTGACACAGATCAGGTCTGTCGGCTTAGCACCACTGCGTAGGATGGCTTGACCCTTCTCCACCATCCCTAGGCAGGTGATGCTGATACACAGCCCCGTTAGGCTCGCAGAGGTATCGCCACCTACGAGGTCTACTCCGTAGCGGTCGCAGGCCAGCCTAAGGCCAGCATACAGCTCCTCCAGATCCTCGAGAGCGAAGCGAGCAGAGACACCGATAGAGGCGGTCAGCTGCTGAGGATGCCCGCCCATAGCATAGATGTCAGAGAAACTCCCTATGGCAGCCTTGTAGCCCAAGTGCTTGAGGGGAGTATAGGTTAGGTCAAAGTGGATCCCCTCGAGAAGCAAGTCTGTGGTTAGGAGGGTCTGCATCTCGGGTGGATAGGCTACCACGGCGGCGTCATCACCGACGCCGAGGATGGTTGTATCGTTGTGCTTGGGCAGCGCCTGTGTAAGATGTTTAATTAGGGCAAACTCGCCGAGTTCTGCTAGTTCTGTTCGTTGCATATATCAAATGGAAGAGCCTCCCTCTGTACTATAAATGAGGGCGAAGGCCAGAAGGTAGCGCCTTAGCTGCTTGGAAGATCATCTTCTTAAAGTCCTCAGGGTTATAAAGGATCTCCGTGGCAATCGGCAGGTAGAAAACACGTGCTGTAAGCTCGTCTCCTAGCTGCTGTTTGAGGTCAAAAAGCCGTACCGCATCCTTCTCCGTCGCAATGATGTAGACAGGCTCATCGGCTCCCACAATCGCCTGCTCTCGCTGCCACACGGAGCGGATATGCTCCAAATCCTTGGTACGGAAGTTATGGTGATCCTGAAAGGTAATCCTAGAGACCACCTTATAGTGTCGCTCGAGGTAGTCATAGAAGGGCTTCGGAGAGGCAATCCCAGCTAACGCAATAACAGACGTCCCAGAGGGTAGCGTCTGGCGCTGGGGGGCATGTGCCGTATGCTCCGAGTCTCTCACAAGGGAGGCAAGAGGGGCAGGATCTCGGTAGATGACCCGAGAGAAGAAGATACGTTGATGGGGATACAGCGCTAGGTTACGCTGCATGATACGCAGGTTGATGGGCTGTAGGTTTGAGGGACATTTAGTTAAGACAATACAATCTGCACGGTAGCGAGCCGATGCAGGCTCCCTCAGTGTCCCGACTGGGAGGAGCGTGTCTTCATGAAGCTCCCTCTGAGCATCCACCAGAAGGATAGAGAAAGAAGGATGCACGTAGCGATGCTGGAACCCATCATCAAGTAACACAACATCTGGTCGCTCTCCCTCAGGTAAACTCATCAAATGTCTCATCGCACGTCTCCTATCGCCATCGACGATAATGCGTACATGGGGGTACTTTAGCCCCAGTTGCCTTGGCTCGTCTCCCACCTCAGAGACGGTAGAGGTGCGGGTGACGACTCTCTGCCCATGGCTCTTGCGCTTATACCCTCGTGAGATGATAGCGATCCTATAGCTAGGGCTTAGCAGGCTTACGATGAGCTCTATATGAGGCGTCTTGCCTGTCCCCCCCACGGTGATATTACCTACACAAATGAGGGGAACGGGGTAGGTCTCCCCCTTCAGCACGCCTTGGTTGAAAAGGAAGTTTCGGAAGCCTACCCCACAGCCATACAGCCACGAGAGGAGATGAAGCAGGGGATTGTTTGTTCGCTTCTGCATCGTGCTGTGTTTCGTTTTCTAGGGAAGACTAGGCTCTAATAAGCAGTGATACCGTAGGGAAGGCGTGCTTGAATGCCCGTGTAGGTAAAGCTCTGACGTAGGAACTGCTGGAGCTTACGCTCCTGATCCGTCATCAGGCGATCCTTCATGCGGGCGACGAAGCCTCCTGTATTAGAGGAGCTCAATAGCTGCTGCCAGAAGCTATGCGAAGTCTCACCATAGCTTACGTAGTAATTGTTTGACACTCCTGCGAGTTTAGCTGCGAGCCTCACAGCAGTCTCTAGACTACCTAGCTCGTCTACTAGCCCAAGCTCTTTAGCCTTAGCTCCGAGCCAGACACGTCCCTGCCCGATGTGATCTACCGAGTCTACTGAGAGCTTACGTCCCTCGGCTACACGTGAGAGGAAGGTACGATAGCCTCGCTCGACCATCCCCTGAATGACAGCTTTCTCCTCAGGGGAAAGTCCGTTGATGCCTACCCCTAGAATGCCCCCAAGCTCTAGGTCTGCATAGGGAGAGGTCTTGACGACATCCATACTGAGACCTAGTCGCTTAGCCAAAGCGGAAGCCTCGGGAACAATCCCAAAGATCCCAATCGACCCCGTCAGCGTCACGGGGCTAGCCACGATTGCATCTGCGGCAGAAGCAATATAATATCCTCCCGAAGCTGCGAGATCACCCATGGAGACAACCACAGGGACCTTTGCCTTCAGCTGTCGTACCTGATGCCATATTTGCTCTGAGAGGAAAGCACTACCGCCAGGCGAATTGATACGTAGCACTACGGCCTTGGTATCCTCATCCTCACCGATCTGCTTCAGTTCACGTGCCAGAGCACTCTGTATCCCCTCCTGCGCATAGGGGCTATCCATGATTTCTCCCTCTGCATAGAGTACGGCAATCTTATTCTCCCCTTGTGGCTCAGCTGTATCATCAGGGACATCTACGAGGTCTGCTAGCGTCACTTGTCGAATATCTCGAGCAGAACTTAGCCCCATCTTCCGAGCAATCACTTCCTCCATATCCAGGCGATAGGCCAGGGTATCTACGAGGCCACTAGCGAGGAAGACCTTGGCCTCTCCGAAAGCACGCCCCTCAGAGGCGAACTGGCGGAGACTATCCACAGACACCTTACGTGCGCCTGCTATCCCCTCGAGGATATACTGCCAAGTCCCATCAAGGTAAGCCTGTATCTGCTCCCTATTCGGCTCACTAAGTCGGTCAAGGATGTACGGCTCCACAGCCCCCTTGTAGGTACCGACCTTAAAGACCTCTGCCTTAATCCCGAGCTTCTCCAGCGCCTCATGCATCATGAGACTTCCACTGGCAAGCCCTACAAGGGGTATCGTACCCTCCGGGTTAAGTACCACGCGATCGGCCACGGAGGCTAGGTAATACGCCTTTTGTGAATAGCTGTCGGCATAGGCAATGATGAACTTACCACTTTTCTTGAAATCCCTCAGTGCATCCCGTAGCTCCTCCGTCGAAGCCAACCCAGCGGAGAGCCCTTCGACATTGAGGTAAATCCCTTTGATATTGGGGTTCACCTTCGCCTTACGTATACCCTGCAGTGCTTGGGTCAGCGAAACAGGACGATCAGACTGATTACCAAAGGAGAAGAGACTCTGCCAGTCATCCGTTGTCACGATCTCCTGAAGGCTCGTCACATCGATACGCAGGATGGTATTGTCCCGGATAGTCGTTGCACGATTAGAGGAGAAGACCGCCGATATAACGAGGCTAATGAAGAAGAAGATACTGATTAAGAAGAAAAAGATATGCGCACCAAGGAAACCAAGGAAAGAGGCAAGGACCGTCTTCCAAAAGCCTAGAGGCTGCTTAGGGGGTAAATTATTCTCCATGAGGATGATGTACTGAAAGTTGTGCTGTAGCTTCGACAATTAGTGGGTAGACAGCCTCGGGCTTCCTTGCCTGAGGCTATCCACAAATATACTAAATAGTTTATACTACCTAACCAGCTGGAGTACACCGCAGAGGGTAAAATAGGTATCGAGGAAAACCCTCTCGAGGTATCCCTGTAAACCCAAGAGAGGTATCCCCGTAACCTCCGTATAGTTATCCCCGATACCTGCGGAGAGCTATCGGGGAGAACCTTTTTATAGGGATGACGATAGGTATGAGGTGGGGCTTATTTAGTCTGCTATATAGCGAGCCTATGCATTACCACGAGGAGACAGCACGAAACTCCGTGCGTCTATTCAAAGCATCGCATTGCCTTTGCTGGTTTTCGGGTAGTGTAGCAATGAAGACTTCGTCCAATACCTGCCCCTCTGTGAGGAAGGGATATTCCTCTGCCACTCGACGGGTTACTACGAAGGGACGACCCTTACCGTAGCCCTCAGAGCGCAGACGATGCTCTGCGATACCTCGGGAGACGAGCCACCCTACAAGGGCATGTGCACGCCTCTGCGATAGAGCGGCATTATAGGCATCTGTGCCGTGGCGGTCTGCATGAGCCAAGAGCGTAAGCTGCACCTGAGGGTTGTCCCTCATGAGCTGGAGCAGACTGTCAAGGCTCGGAGTACTCTCAGGTAGGATTTCTGCTGAGTCAAAGGCATAATACACCTCGCGAAGAGGCTCGACTCGTCCCTCCTGAGCTAGATAAAAGTCCACCGTATAGACCTCGGAGCTGTCTGAGGGATCGGTATGTAGACGCACGTACTGGTTGAGGTAACCCTGCGCCGAGGCCAGCATCACATAGTCCGTATCAGCTGAGGCTGGGAGACGATAGCCCCCTTGTTGGTCTGTTGTCACGGCCTGCATCTGCCCCTCACGGCGATTGCCTACGAGGCTTAGGGTTACCCCAGAGAGAGGGTACCCCTCTCGGTCAGAGACAATTCCCTCAATAATGGTCTCGACCTTCTCCAACTCAAAGCGATAGAGATGCGGTACCCCCCTTAGGTCATCACGGGAGGAGGCTAGGAAACCTACCTCTCGGAAGCTCTTCCCTCCAGACAGCTCGTCCACGATGGGAGCTGGGGCAAAGCCATAGTCGTCCGCATGGGTATTGATGGGATAAGGTAGATGGTGGAGTTCATAGCCTCCATCAGGCAGGAGCGTAGCACGGTAGACATCTAGTCCCCCATAGCCCATCCAGCCCTCTGAAGCAAAGTAAACTACGCTATCGGAGACAGCATAGGGGAAGAGCTCGTCCCGAGGACTATTCACTTGCTCACCGAGGTTATAGATCACTCCTGGCACTCCATCCTCTAGGCTCATACGATAGAGATCTTTGCCTCCCCTACCCCCAGCTACATCAGAGACAAAAAAAAGGGTCTTCCCCGAGGGGCTTAACGAAGGATGGGCAACTAGTATCGTACTATCCTCAAAGATAGAGAACGGCTTCCCCTCACTCCATGTCCCATCTCCCCCCTGTGATGCCATATAAATCTGAGCAGTGTGTACCCCCTCTTTCCCCTGCTCTGAGCGTGTATAATACATTGTCCGCCCATCGGGGGTAAAGGTAGGGGTGCCTATGTCACTCTGAGGTGAAGCTAGCCCTGCGAGTGTATCTACCTTACCCGACCAAGAGGCATTCGCTCCCTGATGCAGGGCGTAGATACGTCCTAGACCTTCACCCGTGATCGGACTCTGGGTACTAGCCCCTGCCGAGGGGCGCCTATGACTAGTGAAATAAATCGTTTTCCCCTCAGGCGAGTAGGCGACACCATAGTCACTCCGGGAGGAGGACAAGTGCCCCGATCGGGTGACCTTATAGCGCAACACAGAGGGGAAACTGGGGTGAGCCGTGCGGAGGGCGAAGCCAGCACTTTCCTCCAGCAGACGAGCCTCTCGGCTAGCAGAATCATAGCGAAGGTAACGCCGAGCGAAGGTCAAGGCCTCCTGATATGCCCCCGTAGCCAAAGCGACCTCCGCAAGACGAATGAGGAGTAGGCTATCGGGATATTGATACTTTAGAGCTGAGTGATAGCTCGTGCGGGCAGAGGCAAAAGCTCTGAGACACCGAGCATTCTCCCCCGAGCGAAACGCTAGGCGTGCCTTCTCTGCCCTTTGCTCCCTAGGTGTACGCTGGTAGAGCTGTTTATACAGCCCCATAGCTTGGTGATATTCCCCACGAGCCTCCGCAGTCTCTGCCTCCCTCAAAAGACGAGACGTACAGGCAGGGAGAAGGAGAGACAGGGTAAGGATAGCAAGGTAAAGGGAGAGAGGGAAGCGCATAAGGCCCTAGGGGATGTGAATCAGTTTATGCATCTGGATGCTGAGCCTCCATTCGGGATGCTTGAGGATATAATCCACACAGAGCTCTACGGCAGAGCCATCTACTTCCCCCTGAGTCTCCCCTACGAAGATGGGACTAAGCAGATAGGCCTCCGCAGGCGGAAGGTCACTGATATTTGGAGGCAAGTCTATATCCTTCCCTATAGGAAAGCGGAACTCATTTACGCCATCAGGGAAATTACGGGAGAGCAGGCGCATCGCCTCCTTCTTCGGGCTACACGTGATATAGTCTAGCCCACGAGGGGGGCGACGTGTACCATTGGTCTCAATGGACTGATGGTAGCCAAGAGCCTTGAAGTAATCCACAATCTCCTCCGTCAGCTGCAGGGTAGGCTCTCCCCCCGTCCAGATAATACGCTTACCGGGCCACTGGGCTATCCGATCCCTCACCTCCTCCAGCGTCATCTCCACGCCGCTCTCAAACTCCGTATCACAGAAGCTACAGCTCAGATTACATTTACTCAGGCGAATGAATATCGAGGCTCGCCCCATATTCAGCCCCTCTCCCTGTAGGCTGTAGAATATCTCATTTACTAGCATCTCTTTCCGCTTTATATGGCTACAAAGATACAGCAGAGCGTAGAACGACAGACGGAGAAGCCCCCACACCTCCCCCTAGGCTCGCTAGGGAAGGATGCAGGGGCTACACACAAATAGCTGAGCAGTCTCTTACTTTGCCCCACGCACAAGTGGCATAGTGGAACAGCGTAGGAGTCCCCCCATCTTCGAGATTTCTTGATAGGGAGCTTCCTCGACAGTCATTCCCCAGGCTGAGCGCAGGAACTGGTTCAGACGAATGAAGTGTTGGTCACTAATGATCGCCTCTGGGCCTAGGGAGAAGATATTCGTATTCATGTAATAGGCCTCCTCTGGGGTAACAGCAAAGAGGTTATCACGTCCAAAGACTTCCTCCAAGAGGCCTACATCTTTCTTATGTAGGAAGCCCTCCTTATAAATAAGAGCCCTTCCCTTCGATATAGGCTGGAAGGCACAGTCAAGATGCAAGACCGACTTACGTGGATCTTGGTCATGCTTCCTCAGCTCTAGTGGGACAATATGCTTACGGGGGAATCGCTCTCGCAGGTAGTCAATAGCATAGCGATTGGTGCGGGCAGTCTTGAAGTCAGGATAATCCGGCCCCAAATAGGTCCCCACGAAGAGCACATCATCATAGAGTAGGATATCCCCACCCTCAGTATGCACCTCTTCGGGCAAACGCTCTATATGGTCTTGTGCTATGCGAGGCAAGATCGAAGTAGCAAAGGCATCCGTCTCTAAGGCTCGGTCGGGAATGAGGTTAGAGATGAAGAAGGTATTATCAATCGTGAAGCCCACATCACGGGCAAAAATCTGATTATAGTTCTCTAGGGGTGCAGGGCGAAGCACCTCTACCCCATAGCGCTGGAGAATAGCAAGCACCTCATTCATCTCATGTATGACGTCGCTCTCTCTCGGATAAAAACCTTTATTAACTGCCTCGTAGCTCTTGGCGTCGTAGGTCTCGGTGAGCTTGGGCACTCCTCCGAGGCTGTGAGGCAGACCGAGTACCACGACCTTCAGAGGGTCGGTCTCGTTGGTGACGTGTGGGATGATCGGTTCCATAATGTCTGTTGTTTTGCTTATCCCCTCGGTAGGTCAAGGGAACAGTGTACGACAAATATACGTAAAGTTCTTTGTAGCCTACTATCAAACAGCGAGATAGTGCACCTAGTACATATCCATAAGAGACGAAAAAGAGTCTAGTCCATCCACCACATCAACTGTGGCGGATGGACTAGACATCTTATCACCTCTTTTTTAGGGGAACAAGCGACTATTTACTGCTCGTACACCGTCTTGGGATACAAAGCATCCCACCACTGGGGCTTATCCTGAAGGTACTTAGCGAACCACGCAAACATGGTCTTCATCCAAATGTCTTTCCGCTCAGGCTCTAGGATATGGTGGTCTTCACCTGTAAACTCGACCAGCTCTACGGTACGCCCGAGGATCTTCAGCGAGTTATAGAGTGCCGTACTCTCACTAGGCGGTACATTCACATCGGAGGTACCATGCAAGAGCAGGAGCGGTGTGTGGATCTTATCTGCATTGAAAAGCGGGCTATGCTTCGTATAGAGCTCTGGGTTATTCCACGGATAGCTCCCTGCAGAAGCCACCGAGCTGTATGCAATACCCCAGTAGCCTCCTGCCCAGTAGCTCGAGATGGAACTAATGCCAGCGTGACTGATGGCTGCAGCAAAAATGTCGGTCTTCGTCTGCAGATACTGCGTCATGAAGCCCCCGTAGCTTGCGCCACAGCACCCAATTTTCTTTTCATCAACGAAGCCATGCTCCTCAGTGAAGGCTTTCACAGCTCCAATGATATCATCTGCAGTCTTTGTGCCCCAGGCATTCAGATGGTCAGCAGCGAATGCCTGCCCATAGCCAGTACAGCCTCTTGGGTTCAGAGAGAGTGCCACATAGCCCTGAGAGGCAAACATCGCCAAATCGTAGGTTGTCTCCAGCTCGCGAGTCAGAGGAATCGTACCGCCATAGTAATAGACAATCATGGGGTACTTCTTCTTTGGATCAAAGTTCGGGGGGAGGTAGTACCAGCCATCGATACTAACTTCGTCGGGAGTACGGTAGACAAAGCTCTTAGCTGGAGTAAAACGCACATCACGGAGCTTCTCGCTAGAGAGATCCCAGACAAGGCGACTCTTACCAGGAGCCTCTAGTCGATAGAGACGATCGGCATTGTTGAGGCTCTGCCCTACATACCAAAGTGCATTCCCTGTACTCGAGAGGCTAAAGCTTCGCACAACCTCCTCGCTAGCATTGAGCGGAGTAATCTTATTCGTGGTAATATCTAGACGGTAAAGGGATTTACGACTCCCATTATCCGCAGAGAAGTAGAACGCCTTCTGCTTGGCGACATATCCCTTCACATCTGCAATGCTAGGTGCGAAGTCCTTGGTCAGAGGTACTACTTGCTTAGTCTCCATGTTGAAGCGGAGAAGCTCTCGCTCATATCCATTTCCCCACTCCCCTTCCGGCAAGGTGCTACCTGCGGAATTAAAGCTATTGGGTGAAGCAGTGATGAGTAACTCCTTCGTCCCCGGGATAAAGGAAACGTCAGCTATCTCTATTTCATCCTTAATCAGCGTGTCTACCCGAGACGTAGCAGGGGTATAGAGTAGGATGGTGGTGTGTCCATAGGGCGTCTTCGTCCAATCCATCCCGTGTACACCGAGTAGGAGCTTCGAGCCATCCTCTGAAATATCATAGATATTATTGCTGCGTACACCATAGGTCAAAGGCGTATATACCCCCGAGGCAATGTCATACTGATAAATCTCTGTACGATCACGCCAGCCGGGCTGCCTATCATCAGGAGAAATACGGCGTATAGCAAGTGGATTTTTCCCTGGGCCCTTTCCTTGCTCGTAGAAGTAAATCGTCTTCTCATCAGGGCTAATCGTATAGCTAGAGCCAGGCAGATTATCGACCCACACACTCTGCTCTCCCGTCACGGGATGAATCTTTAAAAGCTGACGCTTGTTCCCATTCCCTCGCTCTAGGATGAGGTAATCCTGCTTTGGCATCCAACGTGCACCATATAGCCCTTGTGTCGAGCGAAGTACCTTGCCTGATGCATCACGAATATCCACATAGGTCGCACCCTTCTTCGGCACACGATCTGCCCATACCACGAACGCATACTTGCCAGAGGGAGATACCGATACCGAGTAAATACGCTTGCCATGTGTAATATACTTCCAGTCGATGAAGTGAGTACCATTCATCGAGGCTACTGAGTCTAGCGGAGTAAACTTCTCCTCGGGCACAAAAACAAGTTTGAAGTCGGCTTTCACGCTATCCTTGGGCATACGAAGCACCTTTACAACCAGCTCCTTATGCGTAGCCTCTAGCGTAAGAGGAGCCGTGATGGCTGGGACTGTGTCGCTAGATACTGGGGTCTTCTCATTCGAGCTAAGGAGCGTACCATCGGCATAGATCGCATAGCGACCTCGTCCATAGAGACGCAGATTCCCCTTTGTGTATGTAGGAGAAACAGCACTAAATGAGTACACCGAGAGTGAAGCTACACCGGGGTTAGCTCCCTGAGGTACGGCAAATATCCCCTTTGACGAAGCAGCTACAGAGGTAGAGCGTCTTCCTTCAATCTCATAAGGACGTTTAATGAAACTCGTCAGTTCAAAGCTCGTCTTACTTAGATTGACAGAATCAATAAGGACTGGAGTAGTAAGCGGGTGTGTTCCATAGCTTTTCCCTCGGGTCAGTACTTGTGCCTGGGTACACAAGCTCCCCATAAACAAGGCTGCGAGAGTGAAGCAGATAGTAGTTCTTTTCATCCTGATAATGAAGTGTAATATGTTATCACTTTGCCGGGCAGTCTAGAGGGCAAATCACTCTACCCCCAGTGTACCCCCAAGGCAAAGGTACAAAGACCTACCGTGAAAACCATAGCGTAAGGGACACTTTATCCCGCCATAAATAGCATAAGCCTCGCATGGCTATTCTCCTCCCAACTAGGATACACCCTTCTCTCCTATAGACCTTCGCCAACCCAATCCCAATCCATATTTCCCGCTAGCCCTATTTCCAAGACTGAACATTAATAATTAACCTTCAACTCAGTACCTTCGTAATAGCTAGTACAACCTCTTGTGGTTCACTCTTAGATAGGAGCTTGTTGTGATTAGCTTTCAATTCAGTACCTTCGTAATAGCTAGTACAACCACAAGGTCTGCATAGACCTCCTCGTAGCGGTTGTGATTAGCTTTCAATTCAGTACCTTCGTAATAGCTAGTACAACTCTTAGCTATGTCTCCACGCAAAAGGATCCGTTGTGATTAGCTTTCAATTCAGTACCTTCGTAATAGCTAGTACAACAAACATCTACCTCGATGAGGCGACGGGTAAGTTGTGATTAGCTTTCAATTCAGTACCTTCGTAATAGCTAGTACAACAGCAAAGATAGGATAATAGAGCAACCAATCGTTGTGATTAGCTTTCAATTCAGTACCTTCGTAATAGCTAGTACAACTGAAGAAGGACGGCGGATTGTAAAAGACTAGTTGTGATTAGCTTTCAATTCAGTACCTTCGTAATAGCTAGTACAACATTGCCGTCGCGAATCTTTGCGCGGTGTAGGTTGTGATTAGCTTTCAATTCAGTACCTTCGTAATAGCTAGTACAACTAGGAATGTTACACTTTCTCAACTCAATGCGTTGTGATTAGCTTTCAATTCAGTACCTTCGTAATAGCTAGTACAACGCAGTTTCCACGACACCAGAAGCTGTTGTGTTGTGATTAGCTTTCAATTCAGTACCTTCGTAATAGCTAGTACAACTTGATTGATGCAACACAGGTAGAGCTTCTAGTTGTGATTAGCTTTCAATTCAGTACCTTCGTAATAGCTAGTACAACGCACATTGTACTTGCGTTTAAAGTACTCAGGTTGTGATTAGCTTTCAATTCAGTACCTTCGTAATAGCTAGTACAACGGGCACAAAGAAATAGTGACTATACGCACGGTTGTGATTAGCTTTCAATTCAGTACCTTCGTAATAGCTAGTACAACTTTTGCTGGAAATTAATTAGTTAAACTTCGTTGTGATTAGCTTTCAATTCAGTACCTTCGTAATAGCTAGTACAACATTCAAAGTTGGATTATTTTTGAACATTTGTTGTGATTAGCTTTCAATTCAGTACCTTCGTAATAGCTAGTACAACGAGAAGCTGAACGCCTGAGCCACACTGCGGTTGTGATTAGCTTTCAATTCAGTACCTTCGTAATAGCTAGTACAACCGCTCGAGCGCGAGGCAACAACGCCGTGTAGTTGTGATTAGCTTTCAATTCAGTACCTTCGTAATAGCTAGTACAACGATACATACTATATAGATTATGATGTCGCTGTTGTGATTAGCTTTCAATTCAGTACCTTCGTAATAGCTAGTACAACACCGCATGGTAATGTGCACGCTGAGTCGAGGTTGTGATTAGCTTTCAATTCAGTACCTTCGTAATAGCTAGTACAACATTTTGCTCGCAAACAAGACGCAAAAGATAGTTGTGATTAGCTTTCAATTCAGTACCTTCGTAATAGCTAGTACAACGTAAATACATCCTTTACAATAGGCTTCGTGGTTGTGATTAGCTTTCAATTCAGTACCTTCGTAATAGCTAGTACAACAGAGAATGGGCGTGGGAGACGCTTGAACATGTTGTGATTAGCTTTCAATTCAGTACCTTCGTAATAGCTAGTACAACTCTCGCGGATAACGGGATCAGCCATGAAGGGTTGTGATTAGCTTTCAATTCAGTACCTTCGTAATAGCTAGTACAACAAGTAGCACCTACACCTTTGCCGAAAAGCGTTGTGATTAGCTTTCAATTCAGTACCTTCGTAATAGCTAGTACAACGATCCTAAGGTGCTCGTCGACAACTCCACCGTTGTGATTAGCTTTCAATTCAGTACCTTCGTAATAGCTAGTACAACGCCGAAGAGCGCTTCACGCACCCACTCGGTGTTGTGATTAGCTTTCAATTCAGTACCTTCGTAATAGCTAGTACAACACCTCGTTATTATAAGGATCGCTAAGGTGAGTTGTGATTAGCTTTCAATTCAGTACCTTCGTAATAGCTAGTACAACGCTGACTAAAATCGGCTTCTCTTTGCCATTGTTGTGATTAGCTTTCAATTCAGTACCTTCGTAATAGCTAGTACAACCACCGATGCCGACGGTAAGATCCTTAAGGTGTTGTGATTAGCTTTCAATTCAGTACCTTCGTAATAGCTAGTACAACTATCTTGGCTGTTGGTATTTCGGTGAGTGGGTTGTGATTAGCTTTCAATTCAGTACCTTCGTAATAGCTAGTACAACCGTGTTTGGGGCAATATGGCAACCTGAGCTGTTGTGATTAGCTTTCAATTCAGTACCTTCGTAATAGCTAGTACAACTGACTATAGATATCCAGCTATGCACTAGCTCCTTACGAAGATTTATAGAAAAGAAAAAGCCGATGGAATACCATCGGCTCTTTCTATATTATCAAAGGAATGTATTTCCTAAAACCCGAATAGATCGAGAGGTGGAGGAGCTACTGGCGGCTTAGTTGGAATATGCGAAGAGAAGTGCTCCATCATCACAAACTGCTTGTCCGTGATCGTCATGATTACGACTTCGCCCTCCTCGGGAAGCATACCCTTCACCCGTCGCACATGCACAGCTGCATTCTCGGCACTAGCACAGTGACGGGTATAGATAGAGTACTGAAACATCGAAAAGCCATCCTTCAGCAGACTTTGTCGGAAGCCTGAGGCTGCCTTACGCTCCAGCGACGTATAGGTAGGGAGATCAAAGAATACAAAGACCCACATAACACGATATTCACTTAGACGACTTGCTTTCATCGGAGTATAGGATAGGATAGTTTACGGGCTTCTCCCTGGAAGCAACGCAGTAGAGAGCCCGCCGTCAGAGAGACAGCGACCATCAGAGGATGACGCAGTCCCTCTATCTCGACGTCCAGAGTAGGGATGGAGAGGAGCTGTACCTTCAGCTCCTTGGTGAGCACCGTAGGGATCTCCTCCTCACAGAGCTCGACGACCAACTGATCCACATAGGGGCGGTAGGGCTCCATGATATCATCCGCTAGGCAGTAGGCATTGTACTTGTTATGATGGTGGATACCCAGCGTCGGGAGTAGACCGCAGCTGATGAGTGCACGGGCGACGATGGCCCTCAGGATTGCGTAGCCGTAGTTGAGAAGGGCGTTGGGAGCAGCCTCCTCACGCTCTCGGACGAAGCCAGGCAGAGAGATGAAGAGGTTGCGCCAATAGAAGGCCGCTGCTCGAGCCTCTAGGTTCTCCGAGTCTCCACTCTTCACCTGCTTGGCCCAGGCAAGTAGGTTCTTCGCAGGTTCCCCAAGGACTTGCCCAAGGAGCGTGGCTTGATTGAGGATCTTAGCCTGCACGGTTTGTTGCCAGAGTTGCTTCCGCAGGGGAAGGGAGGCCTCCAGCTGTGTACGGAAGCGTTCATTCTGGAGTGTGTGTCCATCGAGAGGAAGTAGAAGCCCCGCAGGCAGGTGACTAGGAGAACACGTTACTACGGCGCAGTTATTCTCCAGGAGTGCATGCAGGAGCCCATGGGTGATGGTGATCTGCTGATGGTCAAGTAGAACGACCCCAATATCTTCTATTGGGATTGTCCGTACTGGGCGCTTAGCCTCCCCCTCACAGGGCTGACGCACCTCGATCTGCTTATTCCTAAGGGCGAGGTAGGCAGGACTCCCGAAGTAAAGGGTATGCTTCATCATGATACTAAGCTATTGACTCAGGCAAGAGATATTCTCCCAAGGAGGTCTATCTTCACCTTGCGAGGGTTGAGCTCCTGATATCTTTTCTGACTTGCAATTCTATACGAGCTTGGGATATCCCCCACATTGTCTTTACCATCAAGTGTTGTCTCTAGGTGATACCTAAACACATAGTCGCCTGCTGCTAGATTCTGCACCCTGTAGAGGTGGCGACCCAGAGTAGTATAATCCTTGGTCTCCATTGCCCTATCAATTGCCTCATCAGTCATTCCCAAAAGGAACATTTCATCTCCTTGCAGAATTTCTTCTAACTGCCAATCTTCCTCTGGTAGCGACAAAAGGACAGATTCTGGTAGGTTAGGATTAGCTCGTGCCTGCTCTCTTGCTTTGCTTGGATCTGAAATAATCATCGGAATGCCATAGCGAGCTCGCTCAACTGCTCTAAAGAACGGCACAACTGATTCTCTTATGTTCCCTACCCCATCCCTATACAAAGCCACATGGTGGTTCCCCCCTGGCTTAGTAAAACCAACTGCCTCTCCATCCGCATTAAATCGAATAGGAATAAGGGTACTTGACCTCACTAGACAGCGAACAGACCTCACCACCCTCCTTCGAGAGTCATCTAGATACAACTCTGTAGGAAGAACTCCTTTTCGACCTGAAAGAGATAGCAATGCAGCTTGGACAACTTCTCTAATCTGAGAGTCTACAATATTTTTGACATTACTCGGATTAACCTTGCTCAGCGGTATTCGCTTGACGTAGGATCTTACTAGTTCCGTACCACTTCTATCCTTTCTATGGAGCTGTATCGTCCCATAGATAGTCTCCTCGGAGAGTGCACCTCGTGGGATAAGCACCCCTCTCTGCACATCGGTCTTACCTGAGCGCTTGTAGACATTACGCCCCCGAGTCACGGTACGCTTGCCTGGACGGAAGGAAATGAGGATTTCTTCTACATGCTTCATCACCTCTTTGGTCGTGAAGTGTGGCTGTCTAATGAGCCAATGCTCCAACAGGGAGAGTTTCTCTTTCTTGGAGGGTTTCTGCTCTTGTTGCTCCTTGATGAACGCATCCATCTCCTGACGATCAGCCTCTGCATTCACCCTATTGAGTCGCTGTATGTAGCTCTGCCGAGTACAAGCGACGATAAGGGCATCAACAGCGTGGTGTCGATGATCCTTTCGCTTGGACCAATCCTTAATACGTTCATCCGTACGCTGACCATCCCGATGCTCTACGGTAACAACTTCTGTCTCTCCCATAGATCTATATCGCTCTAGGTTGAGGTCTCTCAGGATATTATCATACCCCCATAGCTGGCGAAGCTTGGCAGTGACACCGCCCTCGGAGGCACTCACCAGTCGTATCCCTTTACGGAGAATGCCCTGTGCCTCACGGGCGATATACTGAGAGAGTCGGAGATGACGCTCAATGAAGTCTTCGGGCAGGTCCTTAGGTAGCATCAAGAGGCGCTGACGCTTAGAGTAGGATATCTTCTTATCATGGAAGAGGCTATCCACTCGCTTGATGTAGTCCTGCTCCCAACCCTTAGCCTGGATGTACTCCATCGCAAAGCGATTACCTTTCTCTTGGTTACAAGAGCGACAGGCACAGGCCTTATTCGACAGAGAGTCATCAAAGAGAATTGACTTCGGAATAATATGCTCTACCTCAGTCTCCTCACCTCTGAGGAATTGCACGACATCCACACGCTTACCACAGTAGATACAGCTTTCGGCAGACTCTTGCCACAAGCGATACTTCTGGATGCGTGACTTCGTGGGGGTAAGGCCATACTCCGTTATACGCTCGGCGATAGCCTTGTTTTCTTTCTCTCGTGAGCTATTATTCTTTGTAGCCTTCTCTCGCTCCTCACGACTCATCTTTAGCTCGCGAGCTAGCTCTACACGCACTTCATCAATCTCTCCATGTTCTCTCTTAAGCGCATTGACGAGATTAATCATCTGGTTAAGGACCTTCTCGACCACAGGCTGACGTAGGGCATTCTTCTGCAGGAGGGGAATTTCCTCCAACAGGTTGCGCTCATCTCGCTCCTGGGCAGTCATACTATCCGAGTGTCGCATCCCAGCAGCCTCCGCCGCCTCACTATACATCTTACCCTCTTGTAGATGAGGAAGGAGCTTACAGATAAACTTAGCAGACTTGTTCCCGTAGCCCTGCTTGACAAAGTCTATCTTATAGAGAGCATCCATCAGCCCATTGTCTAGATCCTCAGCCTTAATGCCTAGTTGCCCAATCAAGGCACTGCGCATCTCTGCCCTATCCTCTATGGAATAAAGGATGTGCCAGAGCTTGTAGAGCGGTTCGTTTTGATAAGACTCGTCAATGATTGGACGAATAACACCATCCTCATCGACCTCGTGAGAATCCCTTGTCGTTAGATTAAACCTGAGTAGACCCTCATACTGCTCATATCCTTTCAGTGCCTTGCGCAAGATAGTAGCAGTTGTATTCCCTCCTATCCCATTCACTAGCAGCTTATCACACCAGAGCTTATCCTTCGGCTTAATTTTAAGCTCCTTACGAAGCACAGTAAGGCTGAGCTTATCGTTCCTTTGGAGATAGTCAAAGAGCTTTTGCTTTTCCTCCTGCTCGAGCTTTCGCTCTGTGCCATCAAGATGGTAAAGGCGGATGTTATGAATGGATTCCCAGACCTTGCAGACCTGGAAGATAGGGGAAGATTTCGGAGCTACCTTGGGACCAATGGTTATGGTCTTCTCAACAAGCTCTTGGACGCCCTCCTTGTTGGTGTGTTTTACTCGTATGACCTTCTCCTTCTTCTCAAACTCACAGAAGGAGACCAACTGCTTGCATGACTTCAGAGGACGCTGATAGAAAATGATGCGGTCTCGTATCCTACCGATCAGTGCGTCCGTAAGGAGCTCGGGATAGAACACCCTCTGCGCTGCCATGATGCGGTCGTACTCCTCGATGTAGGCCTCACGGGGATAGACCTGCTCCTTGATGCGGTAGGTATAGTAGACACCTCTGGGGGCAGTTTGTTGATTAGCTCTTAGCTCCCCGGCGAAGTGCTGACCAATCGTCTGTCCCTTCTCTTTTAGGATCTGGTAACGCCCTTTGACTTGAGCCACATACCCTGTCTCCTTGCCCTTGTTAGTCTCAGCCTCGGCAGCTTCGTCTGCCTTTGCGTGTTTGTAGCCTCGCTTCTGATTGATGTGGAGCAGCACGCGTCCCAGTTCGGTTAGGCTCAGCTGCTCTCCGGGTGTAGCAGCTCGTGCTCGTAGCTCCCAGAGCTCCAGTAGAGGGAGCTTAATCAGAGCTTCATCGGGGAGCATCGCATGCTCACGAAGCACCTTCTTTAGAGCCTCTCGCCGTAGCTGATAGCGATCCATACCCTTGCGGATGGTGCGTGCCACCGTGCGCATCTTGTTCTTGGTGATCGCCTTACCCTGGGTAAATTCTGTAGCATCATCCGCAGAGAGGGGCACGATACGGCTCCCCATTCCTAGGATACTCTGTGGTTTCTCATCTTTGTCTAGGGTGATTAGGCACCACCCGATAGACCCGACACCGAGGTCGAGACCAAGTACTTTCTTTCCCATAGTACTCTTATATTTCGTTAGTTAATCATTATTTGGCTACCTTTATGGTACTGATTTGAAGCTAAGCACAATAAGGATTTCGTTCCGTTGTGAAAACATCCAAGGTGGGGGGGGGCGGAGGTAATAACTCCAAGCCTCGCCTTTCTTTTGTGTTTACATACCAGCCCATGAGGTACCCTTGTTATGCAGGCTAAGTTACTGACTTTTCGAACAAATAGCAAATAAAAAACACAAGAGAGCAAGGGCAGTATACACACCACAAAGTATAAGGCCACCCAACAGCCAAACAAACGGTATATACACAAGTGAAAATCAACACCTTACTAGAACACAAAACGCTATTCCCTTGACCTCCCCTCCATGAGTTACCATAACTCCTTTTTGCGACTTACCATAACTCGCTCTGACGAGTTACCACAACTCTCTAAAACGAGTTACCACAACTCGTCACTAAGACTTATGGTAACTCGTCACACCCCTCCGACTTATAGTAGGTCAACAGGGCTTCTCAAGCATGAAAGTAGACTGAGGCAGAGAGTGATTTAATAAGAAGCTAAGTATCTTTGCAAATGAACTAAACGACAAAACAAACAACGCTATATGACAGACGCGAGTAATAAGGACAGCTGGATGAATGAAGTCCGTGAACTCGGGCAGGAACTTATTGAGCAGGGTGAAGTCTCCCATACACACGAGGTACTTCCAGCCATCTGTAGTCGCCGATCCATAAGGCAATTTACCAACGCCCCCCTCTCCGGTGAAGATGTCCAGATGCTGCTAGAGGCTGGACTGCGGGCTCCCTCATCCCGAGGAGCACATACCACACAGTTTATACTCGTCGAGAGCCGAGAAACCTTGACAGAGCTAAGCTACATGCGCCCCAGTGGAGCTGACTTCCTCAGGCAAGTGCCACTCGGCATCGTCATCCTTGGCTCTCCGATGGAGTGCGAGCGTTGGATAGCAGATGCCTCTCTCGCTGCAGGCTATATCCAGCTACAAGCAGAAGCCCTTGGTCTCGGCTCCTGCTGGGCAGATGTCTTCGGACAAAATACGTCTAACGGGCAAGAGGCTAGTGAGTACGTTCGCAATGTTTTAGGCATTCCCTATCAGCTTGAGGTCCTATGTATCATTGCTGTTGGGCATAAAGCTTCCAGCCTTGCCCCACATGCGGTGGAGGAACTGAGGTGGGAGCAGATCCATATCGGGTGCTATCCAGCCCTAGAGGAGGAAGCCTCCCAGAGCTAAACCAATCCCTGTGAAGAAGCAAGAGCAAATCGTCCTCCTAGGTGCAGGCAACGTAGCCTGGCACTTAGCTCGCGCCCTCCATCTACTTAATGTAGGGGAGACGGAGTATATCGTCACCGATATATACAGCCCGAGTGGCGTGACAGCATGCGACTTAGCCTCTACCCTTGGCGAAGGGGTTCATAGCACCAACGACCTCAGCTCTCTACCACAAGACGCAGACTGGTACGTCTTCACTGTCCGAGATGATGCACTCCTTGAGCTTTGGACACAGCTTGCTCGCCACACATCAGGCACTTGGCTACACACATCAGGGAGTACCGACCTCTGCTCAATGACGAAATTCCATAGCAGTACAGGGGTGCTTTATCCTCTACAAACCTTCAGCAAGGGGAAGGTATTAGACTTCTCCTCCGTTCCTCTCTATATCGAGGCCAACAATGAGTCCACACAGGCTCGGATCAAGACCTTAGCACACAGCCTAAGCAACGAGGTACATCATGCCAGCTCTGAGGCACGCATGGCACTGCATGTAGCCGCAGTCCTCTCATGTAACTTCTCGAATTATCTCATCACGCTAGCTGAGGAACTTCTCTCCGCCCATCAGCTCCCATCTAAGGCTCTCCTCCCACTCCTAGATGAAATGATTGAGAAGCTCCACCACCTCCCAGCCCGCGAAGCGCAGACGGGTCCAGCACGAAGGGGCGATCAGATGATTATCGAGCGGCACCTCAAGCTCCTACACAACACACCCGAGCTGGAGCAGTTATATCGACTACTCTCCGAAGGCATCCGTAAACGGTTTGACTTGGGATAATCAGTGACACAAAGGAGGCATTGTCTTCCCTCCCAAACCTTTTCTCCTCACGTTCTTCATCGATCGGCTCAGCAATAAAGCTACTCGTATAAAGGGGGCAAACTATTGGATAGAAGAGATGAGGCTCAATACAACAAATCACTCGACCAATCCCAAAGGATTAGCCGAGTGATTACGTTTATTCTATCAGAAAACTTCTTAGACCAGCTCTATTGTCTTATTGTACAGACAATAGAGCTTTTTACTCCTTCCCTCCCTCTGTGAAGCACCAACTTCTTTCTCAAAGTAATTCTAAGGAGAGGGGATTAAGTCCAATACTTCTTGCTAGAATACACCAAGATTAACCCCAATGGTTAGCTGGAAGGCAGCCTTCAACCCTTCGGCCGAAGGAGCAAGATAAGCGAGGTCGATATTCATGGGCTTGAAACGTAGTCCAGCACCTGCAGAGAAGTGCTTCGCTCCATTACTGTCATAGAAATATCCGAGGCGCAAAGCGTAGGCTTGGCGGAATAGATATTCACCACCAACATGCAGAGCGGTAGACCGAGAGTTCGATGGATAAAAGAAGTAATCTGCACCGAGAGCAAGGGCAAGATGATGCTCCGCACTGATGCCATAGCCCAACTCACCACCTAAACCAAAGAAAGCTGGAGGATAAGCATCTGACCCTTTGCTCGTATAGCGATAACTCCCACCAAGGTTCTGAGCCTTTGCTCCAATGGTGTAGCTAAGTCCCAGATGGTCTTCAGCAGGCTGACTTCGGTAGAATGCTCCAACCCCCACAACGAACGTAGAGGCTGACCGCTTGAGGCTTGTCGAGATATAGCTCCCCGTGACATACGCAGACAAAGATGATAACCGAAGGGCATAACCAACATCAATCGTATAGTCCTCGATCGCGTATGTCTTCTTAACTCGTTCGGCTTGGTCAACCTCTTGGAACTTGAGTCCACCTAGGTAGCGTCCACCCAAGAAGAACCCATGGTCTCCAAGTCGAGCCCCTAGAGCGAGATTAAACAGGTTACGGGAGCCATCAAACCCCTCAATCTTACCCAAAAAGCGTGCGCTTGCAGAGGCAGAGAGATTGCCTTCATCACTATAGAGTAGCGACGTAGGGTTAGCGTATAGGTACGATGTATGGGATTCACCATAGTGATTCCCCCCTAGTGCGGCTGAGCGTGTATCAACTGCCATCTCGAGGATGGGTAGTGAGCGAGCCTTCGTCGTCTGAGCAGAGAGAGAGGCTACGCTACAAAGAGTCCCAAGTAGCAGGATGGATAACTTGTTCATGGTCTATTCAGAATGCTTATTGTTTGACAAACCCCTTCGTATATGTACCCTTAGCAGATTTCACCCTGAGGACGTAAGCCCCTGGGGCAATCGTCTTCACAGGCACCTTGATTGAGCCAATACCCTTGACCGTATAGGTCTTATCAAAGACCCGTGTACCGAGCGTACTAACAATCTCAACCTGCACTCGGTCAAGGGAGGGATCCATGACCAGGTTTAGTACTGTAGTAGCAGGGATGGGATAAACCGAATAGACTGCATCAGCTGTACTCGTCACGACACGTACGGGTATGGTCGTCTGTACAGAGGAACTAATACCATCTGAAACCGCCACCTGTACCTGAGTGGTACCGGGCTTATGACCTGTGATAACGAGTTCTCCCGTCTTAGAGATTGATGCCGTAGCAACCGCTCCGTCCACTGCACTAGCAGAGTAAGTAAGGTTAATTCCTTCGGTATACGTCAGTATGGAGGCAACATCGAGCTTAATCTGCTGACTGGCACCAACAATCTGATTACCCATCGAAGCAGTGAACTCTGGAGCCTTATATGTGTAGACTTCGAAGGGGATATCCAGCGTGGTCTTTGCCCCAAGCTCATCCGTAGCTGTCACCTTAATACTGTAGTTACCTGCAGGGGCTACTGCTCGCAGTGTAAATTCAATCTTACCATCTAGCACCTGATGGCTGACACCACGCTTCTCTCCGCTGATGTCAATGCTTACAGTCTGCCCATCTGGATCAGAGTACGCCACGGAGAAGGATTGCTTCGATACAGCAGAGACTCGAATCTTGTCTTCACGTGAGAGCTTGAGAAGCGGTGGGTTATTCTTCTTCGTTGTGAAGCTAGAGATAGTTAGACCCGAGCTAAGTCCCCAGCGGTCAACCGCTTCGACAGCGACTGAATATGTCGTGTTCTCTTTCAGATTCGCGAGTGGGAGGAACAGCTTGTGCCCAGGAGCATACCCCATACCATTAATCGTACGAAGTAGGTAGTTGGCATGATTCGCTTCTGTAATCGTGCTCGTCGAGAGATACGCACGATACTCTACAGGTGTACCATCGTCTTCGTCTGCCACCGCTTGGAAGGAAAGGTTAGCTGTGATAAAGGAAACTTTATCGATGGAGATAGAAGCAATCTTCGCTGGAGCCTTACCCTTATTCGTTGCAAAGGCTGCACTAGCATCTATGTAACCACGCCCTAAGCGACCAGCATATCGAGAGATCGTCTGATCAATACTCTTACTCTTAAGCGACCCAAGTAGGATCTGTTTGCATTTCTCACTGGTAAAACCTTGCTCACCGAAGTGTGAGACAATCAAAGCTGCTACCCCTGAGACATGTGGGCAAGCCATAGATGTACCCTGCATACCACCATACTCATCACCCTTTGTAATCTTTTTGGAGAGCGTGCTAATGACCTGCCCTGCATCTCCGAAGTTTACATCACCACCAGGAGCCATTATATCTACCCAGTCACCACGATTGGAGTAGGGAGCATTTGTGAAGGCCGGGTTCATCGAGGACACAGCAACGACAGCCTCATAGGCGCCTGGGTATGATTTGTAGTCACGACCATCATTCCCTGCAGCGAAGATGACAATCCCTCCCTTCATTGGTGCATCTGCCTTTTGATTGCCATTCTTATCACACCCTGCCCATTTGATGAAGTAGTCAATAGCTTCCTTCATAGAGGGAGGAATAACTGTGATATTTGCTGTGTAGCGATACCCCCAAGAGTTTTGGCTAATAACAGCTCCGTTATTGGCTGAATAGACAAAAGCACGTGCTGCATCTGCCCCTTCCTTACCAACACCGAAGACTTGACAACTCATCAGCCTTACACCACTTCCTGCTGTACCATCGCCTCCTGCGACACCACAGACACCGATGCCGTTATTATTACGGGCAGCGACAGTCCCTGCTACGTGTGTGCCATGTGAAGCATCATCAGGATAAAGAGTACCATTATTCTTAATGAAGTTGAAGCCATTGATATCATCAACGAATCCGTTGTTATCATCATCTTTATCCTTCACTCCATTCTTCTCTGCTAGGTTGACATAGAGGTTATCGACGAGGTCTGGATGCTCGACATCAATACCACCATCATTAACAGCAACGATAACGTTTGACTTACCCACTTCGGTCTCCCATGCTTTGAAGAGACTAATATCGGCACCAGGGACACTACCTCTGATCGACCCAGTATTGTTGTAGTGCCACTGATCCTTCAGCCTTGGGTCATTAAATGAGGACCCTCTCGATTGAGACATTGATGTCTCGGGAAGCGAGGATATCCCCACAGGCTTAGCATTAGGATAAGCTATGGGATACACAGGCTCAGCATAGTCAACCTCTTTATTATCAAGGAGGGTCTGCATTGCAGCTCTTAGGTCATGTCGCTCATTAAAGCGCACGATAAACCAACGATCAAGCCCCTCTTGGCGCATCCGTTCCTCATAGCGAGGATCGATGGGGAACAATGGTTCCATACCACTTGCACCAAGGCTACGGAGTGACGTAGCTAGAGGTGAAGAGAGGGCTTTTAGTTCGATTTCCTTGGGCTCAAAGGTTAGAGCACGAAGGCTTTTCTCTGAGCCTTTCTGTAAGCGGATGTACAAGACACCAAGCTCTGCCCCCTCGGTAGGGAGTAACTCTCTAGTAGACGAAGAGGTCTCCGCCACATCGGAGCGAAGCTCGCCACCTCGAGGTTGTGCTTCATCAAAATCCTTCTTACATGAAGAGAGGGCACAGAGCGACAGAAGCGACAGGGTTAGTATAGTCCTTTTCATTGTCGTAATCTAATCAGGTTGATTGCATATTCGTTCATTTGCTCCCCTCGCGTATGCTTCTTTTCCTCTTAGGTGACGAAAGAAATTCATTCTTTCACAAGCAGAGTGCTTACCAAGGAGCTGCATGTAGAGAAAGTAGTCTTACTATCCCACCAAAGACCACACCAAAGGGTACAGAGCGGTTAGGGCATTCTACTGTCTCTAGAATATTATTACCATTCACCCCTCCTGCATGGGAGAGAGGCTCACTAAGCCTTCTCTCCCAAACAAGAATAGGGTTTTGGATTCACTTGATTGGATTGGGAGAGGGCTACTCCTAGCCCTCTCTCAAGGAAAGATTATTGGTACTAGCTACTTGAGTGAGCGCACCTGCCTACGGACAACTTGCTGCACAAGACTACGTACCGTAGCGGCTTCTTCAGCCTTAACCTTAAGGAAGGCCTTATAATCAGTGAGCAGTTTGACAGAGAGTTCACCGCTCTGGCTATAAGAATCCTTAATCTTACTTAGATCCTGATAGATACACTGCATTTCAATAGCAGGCTTACCCTGGAAGGTAGCGACACGGAGGAAATAAGCTTGGTTCTTTGCCTTATTCAGGAAGACATCTACCCCTTCTTGCTGACCAAAGTAGCGGAACTGTGCATCAGCAAAGAGTGCCTTAACTTCCTTAGTCAAGTAGTAGCGTCCCATTGCATCAGACCAGAAGGCAAGGGTCGTATTCGGATAGATAGCCTGGCAAGCCTCTACGACGCCGATATATTCATCATCCTTAGGAATCTTTGCGCTAGGGACAACGTAGAAGTAGCCTCGGTGGCTTTCGTTGTCAAACACCTTCCCCTTGGCGATGAAGCGGTCGTAGTTATTCTGAGTGACAGAGGGATCTCGCTCTGCACCCCATGTTTCTTCCTCTATCTTCCGCATTTCTTCTTGCTTCTTACCTGGTAGCTTGAGGTCCCGATCCCCCATGTACTGTACCTGATCTGTCATAGGTAGAGCCTTGAAGGTAGCGTAATCCTTATCTTGTCCCTTTGGTGTGTACTCAGCTGTAATTACAGCCCCATTGGCTTCAATGGCAACCTTTAGAGAGAAGAGCACCTCGGTACCCGTATAGGTAATCACCTTCTCATCCTGACTCTTAGTCTTTTTATCAAGACCATTTTCCTTGAGGAAGGCATCAAAGTTTGCGTTGTCCTTAACTAAGCTCACATCAAGGCAAACAGTAGCTGCAGAGGTATAGCCCTTTGCGGTCTCTGATGCGAAGGAATACTGGATAAAGGGCATCGCAGCACTTTTTGTCAAGAAGCGATAGAAGGTCTTGTTAAACAGACCATCGGGAATCTTGACCAATGTGTGACCACGGCCTACTTCATAAGAGCAAACACTGGAGAGATCAGCAGGGAGCTTAAGGAGGGGAAGTACGTAGATGCTTGTTGCTTCTTGAGTGACTTCGACTTCCTTAGTTACAGTACCTGCAGTGAGTACAACTTTCACAGAGCGTTTAGCCGTTCCATCGTTAGCCTTAGCTGTGATGGTGAAGCTATTCTTCGTCACCTTATCCAGCGTGAGCCAGTCTACGGCGGAGGCAAGCTCCACCTTCACCTGCTCCGTATTGCTATAGAAGCCTATTTTCTCCGTTCCGCCTGCGACAGGTAGCGTCACCGCTTCCTTATCGAGGTCTATGATTACATCGGCAGCACTCTGCTTGACGGCGATACGACGCTGTAAACCACCAGCGTTCACGATCACGGACGCAGTACGTTCTACCCCGAGGTCATTAGCCTTGACCTTAACCTGAAGGCTCGTCCCAACCTGAGTGAGGGTAACCCATCCTTCTTGGGAAGAGAAAGCGTTCCAGCTATCCTTATTTGTCTGCACTGATACGGTCTGTTCAGATGCATTCTTAGCGAAGGTCAGCGAGCTCGTTGAAAGCTCTAGCGTTGGCTCTTCTATATCATTATTCTGCTTACAGGCTGGAATAAATAGTAAGAGAGCCAATAGCCCTATCGCGTATTTCATTTTCTGTCTCATAAGTTTGATTCTATTTCAGTGTTCACCCTGAGAGGAGTATGGTATTACCTCCAGAGTCGTAGTGTGTGTGAGCGTGATCTGCCTGAGGCTAAATCTGCCATCGAGGGCGTGATCAGATGCAGGAGAGGTATATACCTCCTGCGTACGACCTTACTTTTCCTGATATAGCTTATGTAGACTGGCCTGGGTCATGCGTTTGTGGTTATGCATATACCCCTGTCCTCTTTAGGTACTATCACGATGGGCGGCCGCCCCCTCGTGTGCTGGTATGAGGGCTAGGAGCGGGTAATCATCTCGTCATGTCTTGTTTTATGATACATTATAACTTTTACTTATCCCTCACAAGGGATTTCCCCTTAATCTTGGGCGAAAGTTAGCAATAGTTTTTCAAACAAGAAACAAGAGAAACAAAATAAATTTCCTTAAAAATAGCCTTAACAATGTCTTTTGTCCACCTTATAATACAAATAGAAGTCTATAAAACAAGATTGAAAAACGAACAATCCTAGATGAGGGCAGGAAAAACACTCACCCCTTCAAACACCCTTCACCCCTGAATAACTGTAGCTCAGGGTTAGACCCCTGCAAAATAAAAAACAAAGAAAAAACACGGCGCATCTACTTCACTAGATTAGCATACCAATCTAGTAAAGCGATGCGTAACAGAGCATTTTCACCGACCCAATGTGGCAGTAGAAGCAACCAAAACGATCCTCAGCCACTGATCTCCAACCAGCAGAATAAAAGGCCACGGGACAGCACTCCCAAATGCAAACACAACAAACTGATAACAAACAAGATACAAAGCATCAAAAGGAAGAAAAAAACGACTTACCACAACTCGATTCGGCGAGTTGTGGTAAGTCGTTTCAAAGAGTTATGGTAACTCGCTATAAAGAGTTATGGCAACTCGTTACAGCGACTTATAGTAACTCATCACGCCCCGTTACAAGCCTCATTAAATAAGGCCTCTAGGACAAGTATTGTGAGGGATAATGGTAGTTTCCCCACCTTTACTTAAAACGTTATTTCCACGTAAGGCTCAGCCTCTCGTCTTCGTATATCCAAGGGCTTGGAGAATAGTGACGAGCTTGGGGCGCTGATCCCCCTGGATAAGGATCTCTCCATCCTTGACTGATCCACCGACACCGCAACGCTGGCGAAGAGTCCTCCCCAGTACCTCGAGATCTTCACTCGAGCCAATAAAGCCAGAGACGAGAGTCACCTCCTTCCCTCCCCGCTGTTTACGAGACAAGGAGAGGCGAAGGCGTTGCTCTGCTGGAGGCAGTGTTGCCTCCTCGGGAGCATTCTCCTCTGTAGTGTAGCTATAGTTTGGATCGGTGCTGTAGAGTACGCCTAGTCGTTTCTTCCAGTCAGACATTATGCATCTGAAGTATTAGAGACTGACCTCCAGAGAGAATCCTTGAGGCAAGAAGGTCGATACATCTCCACCATAGTGGAGTAGTTCGCGCACTACGGTAGAGCTAATATGTGTGAACCGCTGGGAGGCAGGCAGGAGTACGGTCTCCATGTCGGCAATATGACGATTGAGGTCAGCCAGTGTACGCTCGTACTCCATATCGGTACTACTACGTACCCCACGTAGGAGGACCTTGACCTTCATCTCTTGAGCCAGTGAGACCGTTAGCCCCGTATAGGTAAGGACACGCACACGAGACTCAGAGGCATAGTAACGCTGGATCTGCTGGAGACGCTCCTCGGCAGTGAATAGGTTACGCTTAGCATCATTGGTACCAATAGCAACAATGACCTCGTCAAAGAGGTCGAGACCACGTGCCACGATATCGGCATGACCCCGTGTAAAGGGATCAAACGACCCAGCGTAGAGAGCTTTGCGCTTCATGTAGTAAGGGAAATTACTTAGTTAGGTCTATGATTTCCTCTGGTGCTGGTGTCAGGTTTTCAACACCAGAAGCGGTGATGAGGTAGGTATTCTCAATACCCACTGCACCTATTTTGGGGAGGACAAACTTAGGTTCAAAGGCGATGACCATTCCTTCCTCGAGGACATCTTTACTTCGTCCTGTCAAGACGGGCAATTCATTGATCTGTAATCCGAGACCATGCCCCACAAACTGAGCTTGTAGCTCCGTCCCCATGAAATAGGGCTTAGCACCCTCAGCCTCCACGATAGCTAGGCATTCGTTATAGAGATCGGCACATAGTGTACCTGGGTGCGCCTGCTGCATGATGTCGCGATGCAAGCGACAACTTAGTTCGTGCAGACGATAAGCCTCATCAGGGAGAGTACCTATGGAGTACGTGCGCGTGAGGTCAGAGTAATAAACGCCATAGTTCCCAGCCATATCAATCATCACTGCCATACCCTGCTCAAGCAGTGTCCCATTCGAGCCAAGAGGAAGTGCTGTCGTGCCAGCTCCACCAAGGGCAAAGTCATAGGGAGAGGGTGCAGCAGCATTATCCCCAGCCAGCAGACTACCCATGTAGATTTCCATTGCTGTCCCGAAGCATCGGAAGAGACCTACCGACCCCTCCTGACGCATCCGACGCTCAATCTCTATCTGCAGGTCTCGGTCAGTCATCCCTGAGCGATACAGACCCTTGATGAAACTATATGCTCGTACATGTTGCTCAGCTCCCTGGCGTATCTGCTCTATCTCTAGAGGTGTCTTCACCCTACGAACTTCACGAAGAATGCTCGTAGCATTATGTAGCGAAGCATTGGGGAAAAGACGAGCCTGACGCTGTACATCCGAATAGGTCTGCTCATCCAGCTCTAGGGCAATGGAAGAGACCTTCTCGGTATCTACATATTCTGAGATCTGCTCAATCTTACGCACACCGTGCACACCTGCTCCCTGGACAAGTGTCTGAGGTCTACGAATAAAGAACTGTGCATTTCCTTCCCGAGGGATAAAAGCAAGCCCCGAGAAGATGTGACCAAAGATGTAGAGGAGATTAACGTTAGAGGCGATGACAAGAGCATCAATATCTGCCTGCTGAAGTACTGCTTGTATACGCTGTACTCGTAGCTGATAGTCAGGATGAAGCATTGATTCTTTGGCTTGGATAAGCGTTGTAATGGAGTTGGTTAGAATGGGACATTGCTATCAGGGAAGTCCTGACTCCCTGATAGAGGATCAGCCTGTGTGGCTGGTGTGTTTGCCGCAGGTTGAGCGGAAGAAAGCGCACGACCACTGAGTGAAACACCTTTACCCTTATTGGCTCCTTCTCCCCCTGCATTCAGAGCAGCTAGTTCACTCTTCGGTGCAAAGCGAGCATAATCCGCCTTGAAGGCAAGACGCACCTCTCCGACAGGTCCGTTACGATGCTTAGCGATGATGAACTCCCCTACACCTCGTAGTGACTCTCCTGTCTCGGGATCTACAGTGATCTTGTAGTACTCAGGGCGGTGTATAAAGCAGACAATATCTGCATCCTGCTCAATCGCACCTGATTCACGAAGGTCGGAGAGCTGAGGACGTTTGCTATTAGCATCCCCCCCTTGCAGTCGGTTCTCCACACCACGATTGAGCTGTGAAAGGGCAATGATGGGAATATTCAATTCCTTAGCAAGCATCTTCAGTGAACGAGAGATTGTACTGACCTCCTGCTCGCGGTTACCGAAGCTCATCCCACTAGCATTCATCAGCTGGAGATAGTCGATGATGATGATCTTCACCTGATGCTCACGCACAAGACGACGAGCCTTGGTACGTAGCTCAAAGACGGAGAGCGATGGGGTATCATTGATGAAGAGCGGTGCAGATTCGAGCGTACCAATACGGTTATTCAAACGTCCCCACTCCTCCTCACTAAGGCGGCCACTCTTAATCTTCTGTCCATCGATCTCACAGACATTAGAGAGGAAACGTTTGACAAGCTGTACGGCACTCATCTCAAGGTTAAAAAGAGCCACTGGGATACCATGATCTACAGCCATATACTTAGCCATTGAGACGACAAATGCCGTCTTTCCCATAGCTGGGCGAGCAGCGATGATGATGAGGTCAGAGTTCTGCCAGCCCGAGGTCATCTCATCTATATCATGGAAGCCCGTTGTCAGCCCACTAATCCCCTCCGAGCGGTTAGCAGCTATCTGTATTTCGGTAATTGCTCCCTTGACTAGGGGGTTAATAGGGACAAAGTCACGGCTGGAGTTCTGCTGAGCGATCTCGAAGAGGGAGCCTTCAGCCTGCTGAATCTGCTCCTGCACATCGATGACATCGTCGTAAGCACCCTTGAGCGTCGTGGAAGCCATCCCAATCAAGCGACGGCTAAGCGCTTTATTGTACAGGATATCGGCGTGAGCCTCAAGACTACTGGTCGACATCACCTTTGATGTCAAGCCGGCTATGTAGGCAGGTCCTCCGATTTCATCTAGTACATCCATACGCCTCAGCTCCTCTGTGACGGTGAGCATGTCTATGGGCTGTTGCGCCATCGCTAGCGTCACCATAGCTGAGTAGATCTGCTCATGTGCCTTGACATAGAACGTCTCTGGACGCAGACGCTCACTGACACGTGCATAGGCATCCTTCTCTAGGAGAATTGCTCCGAGGACGGCCTCCTCGAAGTCAGGAGCCTGAGGAGGAATACGCCCATCCATCTCCATAGGGACAATGGGTTTGGATGGCTTCGTCCCACGCTTAGTTGTTTTTACCGTTGCCATATTGCCTTAGTCAAGCTTTAGTACTGCGAGGAAAGCCTTCTGGGGCACCTCCACCGTACCAATCTGCTTCATACGCTTCTTCCCTTCCTTCTGCTTCTCTAGGAGCTTACGCTTACGAGAGACATCTCCCCCGTAGCACTTAGCCGTCACATCCTTGCGCACGGCCTTGATGGTCTCTCGGGCTATGACCTTGGCACCAATAGCAGCTTGGATAGCGATATCGAACTGCTGGCGTGGTATAAGCTCCTTGAGCTTCTCACACATCCTTCGTCCAAAGGCTACGCTGTTGTCCACATGGGTAAGGGTAGAGAGGGCATCCACAGGGTCTCCGTTGAGAAGGATATCTAGCTTTACGAGCCTAGAGGGACGGAAGTCACTCAGATGATAATCGAAGGAGGCATAGCCTTTTGACACGCTCTTCAGCTTATCATAGAAGTCAATCACAATTTCCCCAAGAGGCAAATCAAAGAAGATCTCTATTCGGTCTCCCGATATGTATTCCTGCTTGATGAGCTGTCCACGCTTGCCGAGGCAAAGCGTCATGATTGGCCCAATGTACGCAGTATTGGTGATGACTGATGCACGGATATACGGCTCCTCGATGCGGTCAATAAGGGTCACATCGGGTAGCCCCGAGGGGTTATGCACCTCCTTACAGCTCCCCTTCTTGTCATAAACTTTATAGGACACATTGGGGACAGTGGTAATGACATTCATTCCAAACTCTCGGTCTAGTCGCTCCTGGATAATCTCCATGTGCAACAGCCCGAGGAAACCACAGCGGAAGCCAAAGCCAAGTGCAATAGAGCTCTCAGGTTGGAAAGTGAGGGAGGCATCGTTAAGCTGAAGTTTCTCCAGCGAAGCACGTAGGTTCTCGAAGTCCTCACTCTCTATCGGATACAATCCAGCGAACACCATAGGCTTTACTTCCTCAAAGCCTTCGATGGCCGTGGTAGCACCGCCCATGACATGGGTAATAGTATCTCCAACCTTCACCTCTCGGCTGGTCTTAATACCCGAAATAATGTAGCCAACATCCCCCGTGCGGACTTCCTTCCGAGGATCCATATCTAGGCGCAGGACACCCACCTCATCCGCATCATATTCCTTACCAGTAGCAATGAACTTAACGTGATCACCCTTTCTTATCACACCATTAACCACCTTAAAATAGGCAATAATACCACGGAAGGGATTGAAGACGGAGTCAAAGATCAAGCACTGAAGCGGCGCCTCGGGATCCCCCTTAGGAGCAGGGATGCGCTCCACGATAGCATGGAGGATCTCATCTACACCGAGGCCTGTCTTCCCACTAGCTCGGATGATCTCTTCACGCTTGCAGCCCAGTAGCTCGATGATCTGATCCTCGACCTCCTCGGGCATCGCACTGGGTAGGTCTACCTTATTTACAATAGGTATAATCTCCAGATCATGCTCTAGAGCCATGTAGAGGTTGGAGATGGTCTGTGCTTGTATGCCTTGGGCAGCATCGACGATAAGTAAAGCGCCCTCACAGGCAGCGATGGAGCGGGAGACCTCGTAAGAGAAATCCACGTGCCCCGGGGTATCAATAAGATTAAGTACGTAGTCGTTGTCCCCCATCCGATAGTTCATCTGGATGGCGTGGCTCTTAATGGTGATACCTCGCTCACGCTCTAGATCCATATTATCGAGGACTTGCTCTTGTAGATCTTTCCCTGAGACAGTTTGTGTTGTCTCTAGGAGGCGGTCGGCTAGGGTACTCTTCCCATGATCAATATGGGCTATGATACAAAAGTTCCTTATATGCTTCATCTCTCGACAAAGATACGACGAACGATTAATACACACTGCGGCCAGAGAATGCACAGTATCATTCATTCTGTGCAATAATTTATACCTTTGCCCTGTAAACCTCGGGGATAATTGAGCCTCTGAGGCATTCATTAAATAAAGACTTCGATGAAAAGAACCCTAGCTATTGGGCTTATCTGCCTAGGCGCTTATTCCTCGGCTCTAGCTGGAGGACTACTCAATAATACGAGCATGCATGCACTCTACCTACGCAGCCTTGCTCGTAATGCCTCTACTGCTATTGATGCTGCTTTCTACAATCCTGCGGGCCTTGTTTTCACACCCGATGGTTGGCGTTACTCAATCAATAGCCAAACGGTATTCCAGAAGCGAGATATTACAACGACATTCGCGCCCTTCGCTTTCAATGGGGGGCAGACGACCAAGCATTTTGAGGGGACAGCTACGGCACCCATTGTCCCCACGATTATGGCAAGCTACAAGAAAGGTGACTGGGCGTTCTCTGCTGTCGCTGGCATCTTTGGTGGCGGTGGGAAGGCTCGCTTTAACCAGGGGCTTCCCCAGTTTGAGGCTGCCGTGTCTATGATCCCTACCACCACACAGGCAATACGGGGGATGCTAAGTAACCCCGCCCTAACAGGGAAACTCCCTCCTGCTATTGCCACTCAGCTCCCTACCCTAACAGCCCCGCTCACGGCTGTGAATAAATACACCGTAGATAGCCATCTGGAGGGTCAGCAGTATACCCTTGGTCTCCAGCTCGGGGCAACGTACCGCGTTACACCCTTCCTTAGTGCACACCTCGGTGCCCGCTTGAGCTATGCCTACAACACCTATACGGGCTACATCCGCAACATCCATGTCAATAACCAAGCAGGAGACATGGTAGCAGCTCCTATCTATTTTGCCGCTGAAGCACTGAAGTACAAAGCTCTGGCAGAGAACCCCGCTATCAAGACTGCTCTTGCTTCTCTTCCCGCAGAAGTACAGCAACAGGTACAGACACTCCTTCGTGCACCTGCTGCCTTAGCTGCAGGGTCTGTAAACAAGCGCATTGAGGTCAAGCAGACGGGGCTCGGCATCGCACCCATCGTTGGTCTACACCTAAACTATGAGGGGCTGAATGTGGGGGCTCGCTACGAATTCCGCACCGCCCTTGACGTGAAGAACGACACGAAGGCTAACGACTCTGGCATGGAGCAGTTTAAGGATGGCGCCAAGGTAGCTAATGACATGCCCGCTGTACTGGCTCTTGGGGCATCGTACCGCATCCTCCCCCAGCTCACCGCCTCAGTAGGCTTCAATCACTTCTTTGAGAAGCAAGCACGCATGTCAGGCGACAAACAGAAGAGCCTCAGCCACAATACCAGCGAATACCTCTTTGGTCTAGAGTGGAATGCTCTATCATGGCTAGACGTAAGTGGTGGCGTACAGATCACGCGCAAGGGAGTAACGGATGACTATCAAAGTAACATCCATTTTGACATGAGCTCTAATTCCTATGGCTTCGGTGTCGGTGTACACTTGACGAAGGAGCTACAGCTAAACCTTGCCTACATGATCTCCGACTACAAGAAGCATACGAAGGAAATCAACAACTATGTCTCCACTGCTCTCCCTGGAGTAAACACGAAGGCAACAGAGGTGTATTCACGCAAGAACCAGATCTTCTCCCTAGGTCTTGACTACACACTTTAGTACTTAGCACATTCAGGGGCGCATTCCCCAACAAGCCCATATAAAGCGAGGGGGCACAGCTTTTATGCTTGTGCCCCCTCGCTTCGTTTTTGTCTCCTGTATTTTCAGGGAGGGTATCCTCGTTGCTTGGGGTATTTGCCCCTAGCCTTCCTTCCCTTCGTACGGGGGAGAGAGAATAGGATTGTACATCATGATTGCATGGTTCTCCACGAGCAGGCGCTCTGTTACCCTCCCATCGGGATAGGTCGCGACCTGCACGATCCTATTGTGGCGTGTATAGCCACCCCACCACTGCTGAGTGACTCGGTGATCTCGCTCTTCTACTCGATAGGTACAGAGGGGAGGTACATCCGCGCTTAGCCGTCCCCAGAGGTAGGTATCATCCATCCATAGCTCGAGGTAATACGTGTCACACGTATCATTGCGAAAGCGAAAGTCGATGTAATTGTAGGACAGGGTTGCCCCTGCACCAAAGGGTACCTGCCGATGGGTATCGGGAAAGACATCGAAGGTATGGCGGTGTCGCTCGGTGATGGTGAGCGGGCTATGTGCTACGAGCCAAAAGAGCAAGTTCCCCAGCTGACACAGCCCTCCGCCGATGCCCTTGCAGATCTGTCCTTGGTGAAGTACCAACCCCTCTAGATAGCCCTTTGCCTGAGAAGTACGACCGACGTTGTGCCACACGGAGAAGGTCTCTCCTGGGGCAATCATCATGCCGTTTAGGTGCACCAGCGCAAGCCTTAGGTTGGTACGTTTATTCTCCTGCAGGTACATCTCCACATCCTTCAGCGGACGAAGGATAATGGAGCGATGCTCCATCAGAGGGTAGAGGCGTCCCTCAGGAGGACGGATCTTTGCCCAGCGCACACCAGAGAAAGCATCCCGAGCCTTTCGTTTCAGGATGTAGTACTCCTTCCCGAGCTTTCGCCTCAGATCGCTTCGGATGAGGGGCTTATCAATGTAATCCACAGGTCAAGAATAAGGTGAGGCTATTTGCGTGTAAGGGTCATCGTACCGAAGTCGGGATCCTTCATACTCAGGACGCCATCACGTACCTTGAGGTCAGTAGCAAAGGCATTTTTCCCCGTCCCAAATTCCTCAATGAAGGAGGCAGCAATTGTTTTCTCCATCTCCTGAAGGGCTGCCTTACGAGCGGGCTCCAGATCCTCGCAATCAATGCTATCAGAATCTTCAGCTGTGACCTTCATGAAATCCTGCCCATTGATCAGGTACTCCTCGACCTGAGCATAGGTCTTCTCCTCGTCTACTGTCAGGAAGAGTGCGCCTCCCGTGATGCTATACGTACCGATGAGGTGAAAAGTCGTCTTCAGCACAATGTCCATGCCACTCTCCCGTGTCTTGACGGTGAAGTTCATCGTGAAGTCTACGGTCTTATCCTCGTTAAACTTCGCATCGAAGCGATGGAAGGTAGCGCTCTCTTTGCCCTTTGTGCCTAGAGCATTCAGCAGAGCAGCATCCCCTCGCCACTCCCCGATGATATCCTTTTGGATCTTGCCATCACTACAGGAGCATAGCCCTACGAGGGCAAGAATAAGTAGCATGAGGCTACCGAGTAGATTTCTTTTCATCTTCCTTGATTATTTAGTTGGTTGAAGTCTTGTTTGCTCTGTAAAGGTAAGAAAAGTACTCTAGTGGAGCTAGACGAACTAAGCCCACTAGAGTTACGAGGGCAACAGGACTAAGCTACCCCTGCAACCTACAAAATCACCTATCATAGGTGGAGGCAGCGACCTATCATAGGTGACGACCTTCACCTATGATAGGTGATTGAGTAGGTTTCTCCGTAAAGTAAACAGACCTTACCCCAGCCCCTATTGGGCGGAGCTGAGAGTCAGGTCAAAGAAAAGCATAATCAGGGATTAAGGAAGGAGACGGCGCAGAGAGGCAGCACAGAGCCGTACATCCCGTAGGCTCTTGCTCGTATAGCTTACTCTAAGCGAGGGGCGAGAGAAATACAAGTATCCGAAGAGCTCTGTCAAACGAGGATAGAGGCTCTCCCCCAGAGCATTACTCTTAAAGCCCAGCGACCGACCATGCTCCATCGTACACAGCCCTTGCCTAGAGCTTAGCGGTGAAGGGTCGAGCCCTTCACGGACGAAATCCTCAGAGAGGACAGAGCAATGAAAGGCAAGGTGATGCGCCACAAGACATTGAGCACGATGGAGGTCGGAGAGGAAACGTTCGTAGACCTGTCGAGGACTATCCAGGCTCAGATACAGGTCTTCACTGGTCAGGCCATGCAGGGCTGTCGCCTCTGGGCTTAGGGGTTCCCTTCGGTGAAGGACATGGCTTTCCTCCAAGAGGCAATTACCATGCTCATCCAGGAGTTGCCAGGAGAGAGCTATGGGACGATTGTCGTAGCCCTCGGTAGGCTCTTCATCAGGGATGAGGTCGAAGGTCTCGGTATCAAAGACAAGGTAGTGAGCCTTAGCCCCGGGAGGAGCAGGCGAGACAAAGAGCTGTGAGGAGTCTACATCAACCTCGGCCGAAGGACGAGGGATGTCCTTCGGCTGAGTACGTAGATCCCTTACGAGGCTCGTTCGTCTACGCACCCCGTAGAGCAAGTAGCTTGCCCCGAGGAGAGCAAGTAGCACCACGAGGACAGAGACGAGGGGTAAGGGCATGAGGCTCTAGGGCTTCTTCGGGAAGAGGAATGAGCGGGAGCGTTCTGCGCCAGCTCGGAAGAGGCTATCGGGGATAAACTGCCAATTCTTGGGATCCACAGGGCGTACCGAGCCATGACGGCGGAAGAAGTCCGCCAGATAGTAGGCTTGGTCATGCGATGTAGCACCTACGATACGCTTCGGGAGGTCTTCCTTGGCAATGCCTGCACCCTTCGTGAGCATCCCTCCTGCACCTCCTGCCCGATAGGAATTCACAGCTACCCGATAAGTGCGCTCTAGATCAAAGGGCTCTGTGTGCCCTGTTAGGCGGAGGATTGTAACGCGCTCACCCTCAGGCTTGGTTAGGTCTACCACGTAGTCAATACCTTGCGCTGAGCTGTAGTTGTACGGAGGGACAGCCGTCTTATATTTATCCCCTTCCTTCGCTCCAGGCTTGAGGCGAATAAGGTAATCCTCGGGTGAGGACATCGTATTTACCCAGCCTGCGTACGAGTGCTCTAGATAGCCACGTATCTCGTGCCCCGTGAGAGACATGGCGTAGAGGAAGTTGGAGAAGGGACAGAACTTAAACAAATCACGTACATAGACCTTCCCTGCAGGTAGTACCGCCGAGAGCTTCAGTGGGGCAGCGAAGGAGATTTCGGCATCAATGCTCTCCATCTGCATGCGATGAATCACATCCATGTAGGGCGTAGAGCCAAAGACAGCGTCTTCACCCCTTACCTCTGCCTCCAGCGTGCCCACCTCGCTACCTAGGTAACACTCCACGGCCTCTCGCTCAGGGGCAAACTGGCGAAGGAAAGCAGGGTCTGGCTCAACACCCTCTAGAGAGATAAAGGAAGGACGAAGCTCCTTGGACAAGATATTCCTCCCCTGCTTCCTGAGAGTAATCTGGATGTCTGATACTCGGTCCAAGTGGTTCGCTGGATTAATCAACAGCACAGAGTCTGCCGTGCCATGTGGGCGAATCCACTCCAGCTCCTTGCGGTGATCATGCCCTATCAACAAGAGGTCGATACCCGTCACTCCTTGGGCAAGGGTACGACCAGCATTCTCTAGATAATCAGGGTTATCATTCTCCAGCCCTGAGTGCATAAGCACGATGAGCAGGTCGGGCTGCTCTGTGCGATGAATAAGCGGTATCCATACCCGAGCAGAAGAGATGATGTCGTCGAAGCGTAACCCCTTCCATAGGTGCGCTGGCACCCATTGTGGGATGGCTGGAGTAGTAAAGCCTAGGACAGCGACCTTGAGGCCAGAGCGATGAAAGATTTGGTAAGGCTTGAAGTAGGGTTTGCCCGTAGCCTCTGAGATGATGTTGGCACCGAGTAGGGGGAACTTACACTCCCTCCCCCAGCGAGAGAAGACGCTATGCCCAGGCTCAATATCGTGGTTACCCATAGCCACAGCATCGTAGCGCAGATAATTCATCGCTGAGGCTACGATATGAGGAGATACAGTATCTACATAGTTGTAGTAATACGTAGGTGGCTCTCCCTGTAATAGGTCTCCTGCATCGAGGAGCAAGGCCTCGGGATCCTGACGTCTCACCTGCTTCATCACCGTGGAGAGCCGAGACATGCTCCCCGTGCCTGCATGGTTATTCAGGAAGTCCTGCGGGTAGATATTACCATGGATGTCTGTGGTGTGGATGATACGTAGCTTGTGCTCCGTAATCCGCCCTCCCCTCGGTGCTGCAATGAGACTAAGAGGGAGCAAAAAGAAAAGGAGCATACTCACCCCCAGACGAGGGGTGAGTATGCTACCCTGTGAATGATGCTGCATGTTGAATGAGATTACTTCACCTCACTACCTGGGGCTACCCCTTCGTGCGGTGTGATGATGCGTAGCTTCCCCGTCTGATAGTCAAGGGCCGAGAGGATCATACCCTGTGACTCTACACCCTTGAGCTTACGGGGAGGAAGGTTGGCAATGAAACAAACCTGCTTCCCGAGAAGATCCTCGGGAGCATAGTGCTCAGCGATACCAGAGACAATAGTGCGACCACCCAACCCATCATCGAGACGGAACTGGAGGAGCTTGTCCGCCTTGGGCACCTTAACACATTCGAGGACGGTGCCGACACGTATATCGAGCTTGAGAAAATCGTCAAAGGCTATGTCTGGAGCCACAGCTGACGCCTTAGCTTCGGCAGCCTCATTAGCTTCTTTGGTCTTCAGGAGCTTTTGTACTTGCTTTTCAATTACCTCGTCTTCTATCTTTTCAAAGAGTAGGCTTGCCTCTCCAAGCTGATGACCAACAGGGAGCAAGTCACTGCGACCTAAGTCTTCCCAACGAGGCAAGGAGAGCTGAAGCATAGCACTAAGCCTATCACTACTCATCGGGAGGAAGGGGGCGAAAGCAAGGGCAAGATTAGCTGTGATCTGGAGGGAGATATTTAGAATTGTGCCTACACGATCCAGGTCCGTCTTAGCGAGCTTCCACGGCTCAGTGTCAGCTAGGTACTTATTACCGAGGCGAGCAAGATTCATCGCCTCCTTCAGAGCCTCACGGAAGTGAAAGGTATCCAGCTCGCGCTCAAGAGCAGGACGGATGACACTGAGTTCGCTGAGCGTCTCACGGTCAAAGTCTGTCAATGTGCAGAGTGCAGGTACCTTGCCATCAAAGTACTTAGCCGTGAGGACTAGCGCTCGATTGACAAAGTTGCCGAAGACAGCAACTAGTTCGTTGTTGTTACGCGCCTGGTAGTCCTTCCACGTAAAGTCGTTATCCTTCGTCTCAGGGGCATTTGCCGTCAGCACGTAGCGTAAGACATCCTGCTTATCGGGGAGCTCATCAAGATACTCATTGAGCCAAACAGCCCAGTTCCTGCTGGTAGAAATCTTGTCCCCCTCTAGGTTTAAGAACTCGTTAGCAGGGACGTTCTCAGGCAAAATGTATGAGCCCTCTGCACGAAGCATCGCAGGGAAGACGATACAATGAAATACGATGTTGTCCTTACCTATGAAGTGTAGGAGTCGTGTCTGACTATCCTTCCACCAAGTTTCCCATGTGTCGGGGAGTAGCTCCTTTGTGTTTGAGATATAGCCAATAGGGGCATCAAACCAGACATAGAGTACCTTGCCCTCTGCGCCCTCCACAGGGACAGGGATGCCCCAGTCGAGATCTCGACTCACAGCCCGAGGTTGGAGACCACCATCCAGCCAACTACGGCACTGGCCATAGACGTTGCTCTTCCATTCCTTATGCTCATCGAGGATCCAATGGCGAAGGAAAGGCTCGTGCTTATCTAGGGGCAGATACCAGTGCTTGGTCTTCTTGAGGATAGGTGTTGCTCCAGAGATAGCACTCTTGGGGTTGATTAGGTCAGTGGGGTTCAGTGTCGAGCCACAAGACTCACACTGGTCACCGTAGGCACGTTCATTCTGACAGCGTGGGCAAGTACCTACGATATACCGGTCAGCCAAGAACTGCCCAGCCTCAGGATCGAAGTACTGCTCACTCTCTTCCTCTACAAACTCTCCTTTCTCATAGAGCGTACGGAAGAAAGCAGAGGCATGCTCTCGATGTGTTGCGCTGGTTGTACGGCTATAAATATCAAACGTCACGCCGAAGCGCTCAAAGGAATCCTTGATAATGCCATGGTAGCGATCCACTATATCTTGGGGGGAAACGCCCTCTTTCTTAGCCTTAATGGCAATGGGTACACCATGCTCATCACTACCGCAAACGAAGAGTACCTCCTCGCCTTTGAGTCGGAGGTAGCGAGCGTAGATGTCGGCAGGTATATATACGCCAGCCAAGTGGCCGATATGCACGGGACCATTGGCGTAGGGCAGGGCGGCAGTGATAAGGGTTCGCTTAAATTTTTTATCCATCTATCTATATCCTTGTGGTTTGAGACACAAAGTTAGCGAAATACACGCATTGAGAGGGAAAAGGGAGGCGAAGAAGATAATACGCACAGGGAGGTGGCACACAGACCATGCGTGTGATTCACCTCAAAGATTCCCCAGTGCAAGCTCATAAAAGGAGATACGCTGAGAAGCATCACCTCTCAGCGTATCTATTCTTAATTATGTATAACTGCTTGCCATTGTCTTAACCCTGCTCCACCTATGCAAGGTTAAATGGGCAATAAGCTACAATCTAATCTCTATTCCTTCTCCTTGACGAGACCATGACGGTAAGCATAGAGGAGCTTTTTTAGTTCGTCCACCTGATCCTTGAGGATGATGCCTTGGTCAGTGGCGCTGACAAGTACCCGATCCGTAGAATACTCCCTCACAACAGAGGTACTAGAGATATCCTCCATATGCTCAATCGCCTCCTTTGTAGAGCTGAAAGGCTCATGCTTGACTAGGTGTAAGCCCTGAGAATTAAAGATCAGTGTGTATCCCGCTATCCCCGTACTAGACTGATATGCACGGCTAAAGCCTCCGTCAATAAGCATGAGCTTACCACCAGCTTGTAGTGGGTGCTCACCCTTAACAGCCTTAACAGGGACATGACCATTGATGATATGGGTATCGTTACCTGAGAGACCGAACTCCTCAAGGATGCGTTCACAGACCTCCTGCTCTACACGATAGACATAGTAATAGCCCTTCTCCTCATGATGTGTCTCCTTCTCAGCGATGAAGTACCGCTCGAAGGTAGTCATCGCAGACTTATCAAAGAGTGGAGAATCAGGGCCACACCAGAGATACCACATGAAGTCTACTGCCTCCTCATGCTCAGCATGATCGGCTGAAGACCAGTGTGCACGACGGACGAACTCATCGACACGATCCATCATTGCACGCCCAGCGTAGAGCTTCTTACCTATACGCACCTTCTTGAAGCTCCGATCTTCATTCAGCGGCACAGAGGCATGGAACAGGAGGTTATGGTTGTAGACAAGGTACATCCCCCCTTTCTTATAAAGGAAGTTAATGTGACTACGGAGCTTCTCACTATGCTTGAAGGAGTGACGTAGCTTTTCAACAACCTCTGCCTCTGCATCAGTAAGCTTATATGGATCACTTGGGTCAACCGTTGGGAAGTTTGTATCCTTGAGTGGATAGGTCTTCCCATCAGGTAAGGTAATTGTACCCGCCGTGAGGTCAAGGCGGTGCAGTAGGTCACGATCCTCCATCTTGTACTCAGGACGTCGGGCGATGATCTGATGCTCGAGCTTGAACTGAATGATAGCAATAGCCTTGTGCATTTGCCCCATCAGGACTAGGCTCTTATCGTCATACTTCTCATCCGTGTCTCCTAGCTTGGGCATAAAAGCCTTACAGGGGTCTTTCCCATAGACCTCCATCGCCAGCCGTGCTAAGGGGAGCATATTGATTCCGTAACCATTCTCTAGCGTAGAGGAATTGGCATAGCGTAGGGCTATACGTATCGCATTGGCCATGCTCGCTGTATTCCCCACAGCTGCTCCCATCCAGAGCATATCATGGTTACCCCACTGGATGTCCACGTTGTGGTACGTTAGGAGCTTATCCATGATAACATGTGCCCCAGGGCCACGGTCAAAGACATCACCCACGATGTGCAGGTGGTCAATCGCTAGGCGCTGGATGGTCTCACAGATAGCAATGATGAAGTCATCGGCTTGACCTGTCTCAATAATCGAGTCAAGGATAGCTCCCACATAGGCGGACTTCTTGGGGTTCATGCTATCCTCATGTGTCAGCTCTTGTATGATGTAGCTGTACTGTGCTGGTAGAGCCTTACGCACCTTTGAGCGTGTATATTTCTCACTCACCCGCTGCAGAACCTTGATGAGCTGATTGAGGGTGACCTTGTACCAATCTGTAGTGGTAGTCCCGTTCTGAGCCAAACGCTCGAGGCTCTCCGCAGGGTAATAGATGAGCGTGCAGAGCTGTCGTAGCTCCTGCTCACGTATCTGCCCAGAGAATAGGCTCTCGACCTTAGTACGGATGGTACCAGATGCATTTTTCAGTACATGGATGAATGCCTCATACTCGCCGTGGATGTCAGCTAGGAAGTGCTCCGTACCCTTTGGCAGGTTCAGAATGGCCTGTAGGTTCATAATCTCAGAGGCTGCAGAGGCAGAGTTGGGGAATTGCTTAGAGAGCAGCCCCAGATACTTCAGTTCTTTTTCCGTGATGTCCATAGTAGTGTCTAGTGAAGTGTCGATCGTTGTATTCATTCGCGTCTAACGTCCGATTAGCTCAGCATGCTTAACACCTGAGGCATTACGGACCTTCTTGAGTAATAGAGTTAATGCTTCTCGTCGCTCGACATAGAGGACGAAGGAGCCATGAAATAGCCCATCCTCGGAGTGGATCGAATAGCTACGTAGCTTGATCCCTGCCTCCTTACGGATAAGCGAAGTAATATTGGTGGCAATCGCTAGTTCATCTCGCCCTACGACCTCCAGGCTTATCACCTGGTTTCGTCCCTCATCTCCATTCCACTTAGCGCATATAATCTTATGAGGGGAATGGGCGAACATGTCTGGTGCATTGGGGCAGCTGGTACGATGTACCTTGATGCCTCTTGATGTAACAAGGCCAAAGACCTCATCCCCATAGACAGGATGACAGCACTGTGCGAGGCTATAGGCGACACCGGTGAGACCTCGATCGAGAATCAGTACCTCCGTGGAGGAGGTAACCATACTCGCCTCAGTCTCCGTCTCTGTGTAGATGAAGTCCTCCGCTGAGCGAGAGGCTCCCGCTGCAGGCTGTGCTTCGATAGAGGATGTTGCCTCTAGCTCCTGCTCATAGAGATTCAGGAACTCCTGCACGTCCAGACGGTCATGTGTCAGATCCCGATAGAAGTCTGAGAGTGTCTTGTACCCTTTACGCTGCGTGACTCGGATGAATGGAGCTTCGTGAAAGGGTAGCTTCCTATTCTTAATGCGTCGACGGATAAGCTCCTTGGCCACACCTATACCAGCCTCTTCCTCTGCACGCAGTAGCTGTCTTATCTTGGCCTTAGCCTTGGGGCTAACGACAATAGAGAGCCAGCCTAGCTTCGGAGACTGCTGAGGGGAAGTGATGACCTCTACACTATCTCCGTTGCTCAGCTGATGGCGTAGGGAGACGTTTTTCCCATTGACCTTGCCCGAGATAGCACGTGCCCCTACTCGGCTATGTATCATAAAGGCAAAGTCTAGGAGCGTAGCCCCCTGGGGGAGCTTGAGTATTTCACCCTTCGGTGTGAAGACATAGATCTCTCGAGCCTTGAGTGTGAGCAGGGAAGACTCTAGCGTCTGACGCTTCTCTTCCTCTTGCGAAGTAGCTTGTACGGACTCCAGTGCCTCACGTACCGAGGCAAGGAAGTCATCCAGCCCATGCTCACTCTTAATGCCTTTGTATCGCCAGTGTGCTGCCACACCACGCTCGGCGATGGCATCCATGCGCTTAGTACGTATCTGCACCTCTACCCATCGGTTACCAGGGCCCAGCACCGTGGTGTGTAGGCTCTCGTAGCCATTGCTCTTAGGGATGGAGATCCAGTCCTTCAGGCGCTCTGGGTTCGGGCGGTACATATCGGTGATGATGGAGTACACCTGCCAGCAGGCCTGACGTTCCTTATCGAGTGGGACGTCAAGGATTACACGGATAGCAAAGACATCGTAAATATCCTCGAAGGGGAGCTTCTTCAGCTTGTTGTTGATCGAGCTGATACTCTTCACCCTTCCTTTCATCTCAAAGGGAATGCCCAGCTCCTCTCTAAGCCTGGCCTTCACAGGCGTAATGAACTCTGCTATATAGGCATCACGGGCAGCCTTGGTCTCCCCCAGCTTGCGTGTGATGAAGCCGTAGGTCTTCGGCTGGAGGTACTTGAGGCAAAGGTCCTCCATCTCCCCCTTGATGGTATAGAGGCCTAGGCGATGAGCAATTGGAGCATAGAGGAAGGAGATCTCCGAGGCTAGCTCCTCTCGTACCTCAGCCGTATAGATACTCTGTGCGTGGCGTAGGAGGTAAAGGCGGTCGGCGATGATAATCAGTACTACACGCATATCCTCCGCCATGGAGATGAGGAGGTTATGGAAGTTCTCCGAACTAATGGCCTCCTTACGCATATAGAGCTCAGAGGTACGAGCAAGTAGCTGCAGCAGGCGCACTACCTCTGCCCCATAGCTATCAGTGATCTGCTCTGCTCGCAGCGTGCCTCTCAGGAAAGGTCGATAGAGCAATACAGCCAAAGCAGAGGAGGCATCTAGTCCCAGCTCCTTAGTCACAAGGCAAGCAACCTCAAGCTGTACAATCAGCCCGTGGATACGATGCATACCCTCTTCTTTCTCCTCAAAGCAACCATCCTCAGTTGCCTTTGTCATCCATTCATAGGCAAGCCTCCTCTCGGCACAAGTCAGCTTAGGTTGCAGCACCTTCACCAGGTAGCGGCAACAGCTGTATATACGCCTCTTATCGTCATCGCTGAACATAGCTTACCAATCCCTTTGACTGATTAATTGAGTAGCTAAAGGTACAAAATCTACCTAGCCAGAGCAAAAGGGGGTACAACGCAAACCCACGAGTAGGTCTCATCTGAAACCTACTCGTGGGTTTGCGGGGAAATGCATGCAAGGGTTCATAACAAAACCCATGCAAGGGTTTCCTTAGTAGCCCTTGCATGGGTTTCGTTGACCTCTCTATATGGGTTTATGGAGCTAGCCTTGTCACATTCTCTGGCCTACCCCACAGAGTTTTTTTCCTAGAGCTCAAGGTAGAGCTGCACAAGAGCAACCGTGTTATTCAGTAGATGGTATAGAATGGGTAGACGCAGGCCTTGGCTACTATAACTAAGCCAGCCCAAAGCACAGCCTATGGCCACACGACCAAGAGCTCCCACCCAGGAGAAATGTAGGATTGAGAAAATCACTGCCGTAACAAGGATTGCTAGCCATGCACGCCCCGAGCAGAGACGCATGAAGAGTGGCTGCATCATCCCACGGAAGAATAGCTCCTCGGCAAAGGCAGGCAGTAGAGCCATCGCTATCCAGAGCGCAACGATGGAATTCGTACCCGACTGCAACTCTTCCTTCACAACACTTCCCACGTGATCTACAGCATGCCAGCCTAATGCCCCTGCAACGCTCTCGGTCAGCTCCGTGAGGAATCCCGAGACGAAGAAGCCTGCGACTGCAACAACAAGAGCAAGCAGGTAATGCTTCATCCCCCACCCAGCAGGATGGAAGGGACGCTTCATAAGTCTCAACGCCCTCTTACCTTGAGGGAAAAAGAAGACGGGCAGGAGGAAGACACCAATCGTAGGTAGGGCGTAGGAGCAGAAGCTAATGAGGGGAGCTAGACCCACCGCTCCACTCAGCAAGGGTAGGACGCCAAGCGTGAAGAGCCCAGCGAGTAGACCCATTCCGGAGATAGACACTGGGACCCAGCCCAACAGGAGTACAAGTTCTTTTTTCGCAGTCATCGGTTTACTTCTCCTCAGCGTCATCAGCCTCATCATCGGCAGCCTGCGAGACACCTCGGCGGATCTTTGAGGGAGATTGACCGAAGGTACGGCGGCAGAACGCCGAGAGGTAGCAAGGTGAGGTCAGATGGTACAGCTCCGCAATCTCCGTAAACGTCAGATTACCATCTACGATATCTCGGTACACATAGCGAGCACGCTGCTGCAAGAGCCACTTCAGGGGTGTCGTACCAAACTCCTCCTCGAAGAGTCGTGTAAGCACCGCCGTAGAGACCCCGAGCTTCTCTGCTAGATCCTCTGCCTTACGGCAAGACAAATGATGCTTAAACACCCGAGAGACAAAGCCCGTATGCTTACAATGGAAGAAACGAAGGAATTCATCCTGTATCTTACGCGCATAGTTCATACGAAGCAAGAGGAAGAGCTCCTGAAGCTTCACATCGAAGAGCCGAAGATCCGCTAACGAGTACTGGAGGTACTCCAAGATGGACTTCGTCCAGAGCTCTACGCCCCGTGAGAACGGTAGATGCGTAAGCACGGGTGTACGAGGCACCATCTCTAGGTGACTGAAGTCTCGAGTAGGTTTCTCTGGACACTGCCGTGCACAGAGATGGATACTTGGGAGGAAGTGGAAGGCAAGGCACTCTAGCTCCTCCTCCGCACGTAGCTCAATGAGTAGCCCCATAGGCACGAGGATCATCTGTCCAGCACTGTAACGCTGTGCCTCCTGCTCCCCATTAACCCTTATCTCAGCTGCCCCCGAGAGGAGGAAGAGCAGATAGTAGTCACCCTCCGCCTTGAAGAAAAGGGATTTGTTCCCCGAGAGCTTGCGTAGCTGAGGCATGGAGATGAGGGCAGCAGACTTGTGCTTAAATACGGACTGCCCAGAGAAAAGAGGTTCGTCTTCTCGGAGAAGGGGGATGGTGGTTTTGCGCATAAATGTACAGAATAGATGTGTCTGAGGTTTTGTATTATTCTCGGTCGAGGAGCTATGACCCTAGAGGTCAAGTAACCCCTCGGGGATAAGTAGAGAGAGGCGGTGGTGCTGCATATCAACCGATGCAATAAGTTCGTCAGCGATCGGCAGGACTCGTTCGTGGGAGGTTGTGGTCTCTACTCGGAGGAGGGTATTGAGGGTCGTATCATCAATATCTGTAATACGTCCGATGAGTTGCCCCGTAGTAGCATCATAGAGCTTATAGCCCACGAAGTGACTTAGCTCCAGCAGGTCTCCCCCACCTTCCTCGGTGAGGTAGTCCTTATCGAGCCATACTGCTCGCCCTGAGAGTTGCTCTGCCTGCTCCTTCGTATCTATGTCAGAGAAGCGGAGTAAGTCAATATCCCCAGCCTTGGTCCGCCATGATAGCACTCGGTAAGGGATGAGTAGGCCTCGCTCCTCGAGCATAAGAAAGAGTGAGGTATCAGCCCCACCCCATAGACCACTGAGATCTACAGAGAGCTTGGCTGATACCTCACCCTGGATACCGTGAGCGCGCCCTAGTGTACCTATGAGCTCAAAGTCCGTCTTCCTGAGCATCTACCTATAGTCGAGAGATACGAGCACCTAAGGCATTCAGTCGTCCCGCGATGTCTTGGTATCCGCGGTCGATCTGCTCAACGTTATTGATCACACTCGTACCATCTGCACTCATGGCAGCTATAAGCAGTGCAATCCCAGCTCTAATATCTGGGGAGACCATCGTCGCTGGGCGAAGCTTATGACGACCACCTAGACCAATGACCACGGCCCTATGTGGATCGCAAAGCATGATCTGAGCACCCATGTCAATCAGCTTATCAACGAAGAAGAGACGACTCTCAAACATCTTCTGATGAATCAGCACGCTACCCTTTGCCTGAGTAGCCGTAACGAGGAAGACACTGAGTAGGTCAGGCGTTAACCCTGGCCATGGTGCATCTGCTACAGTCAAGATCGAGCCATCCATGAAGGTGTCTATCTCATACCCATTCGGATGACGTGGTATGAAGAGATCATCACCCTGCTCCTCAATCGTAATCCCAAGCCTACGGAAGGCCTGTGGGATGATCCCTAGGTCAGGGATGCTAACATCCTTGATACGTAGCTGCGAATTGGTCATAGCAGCCATACCGATGAAGCTCCCTATCTCAATCATATCAGGTAGCATGGTATGCTCCGCACCATGCAGAGACTTCACGCCCTCGATTGTAAGGCGATTCGACCCAATCCCTTCGATATGCGCCCCCATCCGTACTAGGAGCTTAGAGAGCTGCTGTAGGTAGGGTTCGCAGGCGGCATTGTAGATGGTCGTCTCCCCCTCTGCTAGCACTGCTGCCATGAGGATATTTGCAGTCCCCGTCACCGAAGCTTCATCCAGTAGCATGTACTTGCCTCGTAGGTTTTCACCACGAAGGATGTAGCTCTGCTTCTCCGTGTCATAGTCACAGCTGGCACCGAGCTCCTGAAAGCCAATGAGGTGGGTATCCAAGCGTCGGCGACCAATCTTATCCCCCCCTGGCTTAGGGAAGAGTGCATAGCCAAATCGCCCAAGTAAGGCACCTGCCATCAGGATCGAGCCACGCAGTGCACGAGAGCGGCTTAGAAACTCTTCACTATGTAGGTAGTCGATATTTACCTCATCAGCTTGGAAGGTATAGCTACCCTCTTCATTCAGCTTTGTGACCTTTACGCCTATCTGTCGCAGTAGGTCGATGAGGTTATTTACATCGAGGATGTTTGGGATGTTGTGGATCGTCACTTCCTCTGGAGTGAGCAGGACAGATGACACGATCTGGAGCGCTTCATTCTTAGCTCCCTGTGGGCGAATACTCCCATCTAGGGAGTAGCCCCCTTCAATGACGTAGGATGCCATAGTATGATAGTCAGAGTAAATTACTTTTTCTTGGCTTTCTTGCTATTAATGGGCTTCTGTAGTTTCCCAGGGCGATCAAGCGTATTTGGATTTATATTGAGCTTACAGTTCTCTGGTGTGAGTAGGATCTGTCCATCGGATAGCTCAAAGAGATCCTTAAATATCTTGATGTCTTCGACAGTCTCTTGGTTCCATGTCATGTAGTCCCTCTTCATCTGCATCGCCATGAAGTACTCTGCAGCTGAGCGCTCAGGCCCCACCTCCATCTGGCAAACCTTGTGAATCATCTCCACAAGCAGATGCCCATAGTAGCGATAGCGGATATAATGTCCTGGGTACTCAGGCTTGTCGGTCTTGAGCGTAATCTCCTCACGGGTAATCGTACCAGCGGGATAGTCTACATCGAGCTCGAAGTCTGCCATGATAGCCAGATGATCCCAATAGATTGTCTCCTTGTCCAGAGCTGTACTTTTCTCGGGAACGATTGCCTCCATCGCACGGATAATCGTGCGGGCACATCGGTTACGCTCCTCCCTATCCTCTAGGCTCTTACAATGGGCAACCATCTGCTGGATGTTGCGACCATATTCGGGCATCGTGATTGGGGGAAGTTGATTATTATACTCCATAAATGGATAATTATAGACGTGATTTAATTGCTTTGCTCTCTTCCTCAAAGCCAGGCTTCTCAAGAAGGGCAAACATATTCTTCTTATACGCTTCTACCCCAGGTTGGTTAAAGGGATTAACCTCCAGCATGTAACCGCTGATGCCGACAGCCTTCTCAAAGAAGTAGAAAAGTTGACCTATATAATAGGCATTCAGCTGAGGCAATACGACGCGGATGTTAGGTACGCCCCCGTCGATATGCGCCATACGAGTACCAAGCTCGGCCATCTTATTAACCTCATCAATGCGCTTACCTGCTAGGTAGTTTAGCCCATCTAGGTTCTCTGCATCGGAGGCTATACGTAGCTCGGTATCAGGAGTCGCAATACTTACAATCGTCTCGAATATGCTACGTTCGCCCTCTTGGATCCACTGTCCCATCGAATGAAGGTCAGCAGAGAAGTCTACTGCGGCATTGAAGATCCCCTTATGATCTTTACCCTCGCTCTCACCATAGAGTTGCTTCCACCATTCACCGATGTAATGGAGCTTGGGATGGAAGTTTCCTAAGATCTCGATCTTCTTACCCTTTCGATAAAGTAAGTTACGTGCAGCAGCATAGAGAGCAGAAGGGTTCTGATCGAAGGGTACTCCCTCATCTACACGAGCCTTCATGTCCTTAGCACCACGCACCAGCTCTCTGATGTCGAAGCCAGCCACAGCGATGGGCAGTAGCCCCACAGGAGTGAGAACGGAGAAACGCCCCCCGATATTATCGGGTATCACAAAGGTCTTGTACCCCTCCTTATCGGCCAGAGTACGTAGCGCACCTTTAGCTCTATCCGTTACAGCGATGATACGCTCGCGAGCACCATCATGCCCCACCTGACGCTCCAGAAGCCCTTTCAGTACTCGGAAGGCAATAGCAGGCTCTGTCGTCGTACCACTCTTCGAGATATTGATGATACCGAAACGCTTATCCGAAAGGAAGTCCACCAACTCGCTCAAATAGTCTTCGCCGATGTTATGCCCAGCGAAGATAACATGTGGAGCAGAGTGCTCTCTGCGATAGGCGGCAAAGGTCGGGGTCAGTGCTTCAATGACAGCACGAGCCCCTAGGTAACTCCCTCCGATGCCTATGCTCACTACGTAGTCACAATGCTCCTGCAGAGTACATGCAGCACGCTCAATCTCAGCAAACTCACTATCGGTAATTTCCTCAGGCAAGTTAATCCATCCAAGGAAGTCATTTCCTAATCCCGTGCCTGCATGTAGCTGGGCTGTGTATTCGTTGCTTTTCTCTTGCAGGGCATGTAGTTCCCCGTCGGAGACGATGGAGCGGATACCCGAGAGATCCAATTCTAAAGCCTTCATATTCTATTGTTAATCTATCTTAAATCTGAGTGACCTAGGCACACACAAGCAACCACCCCGATGCTATACTACTCTGGGGCATGCCTGCACACCTATCTGCTTAATCCCTTACGCAAAGAGATACGAAGCAAAGGTACAAAAAACGCACTAGATGCACAGTATCAGACCCTTTGCCCCCTTAAGCTCCTGCTTCTTACCCTTGCATGCTATCCCCTGCTTCCTTGTGAGGAACCAACAAACACATACTATATAATAATGTATAAAGACGAGTTATAGCAAGTCGACACCCTCCACACAAGATACAGACAGAATATCTGGGCATACATATCTCTCTACACACTGCCTGCTCCACTTCGTCATCCGACCAAACACAACAATCTGAAAAACAATTGATTACAAAACCAACCCAAAGTACCCTCTACGAGTTATGGTAACTCGCCTCAACGAGTTATAGCAACTCGTCCAAACGAGTTATGGTAACTCGTTACAGAGACTTATGGTAAGTCGTTGACACGAGTTATGGCAACTCGTTATACACCCCTCACAAATCCCCCAAACAAAGACACTTACAACGGATATTGACCCTGTACATATAGTCACCCCCTTCTCTTGAGGAGAAGCGCAGTAGCTCCGCCTCATATCTCCCCTACTCTCCCACTCTCTCCCAACAAAAAACAGATGAAGTGAAACCCCATATCACGTGTGCAAAATCCTTATTATTTTTGTAGGAGAAGAGCACGGGAGGGCACCAGTGATGAGGCCTAGAGACATAAATCTCTTGCCCCCTTCACGTCCTCGGACTAGATTACTACATTGACACTTATGAGTACCGACTGGAAAGAGCATTATACCAGCCACACCACCACAGCCCACGAGGCCGTACGCACCGCTATCAAGAGTGGCGATTACCTCGTTTTCGGACATGCCGTAGCTGCCCCTGTCCAGATCGCGAGAGCATTGTATGACGAACGGGACCACTTCTCGAACCTAAAGGTCTTTCACATGCTCTACTTCGGCGAACCGTGGCACCTTCGCCCCGAGATGAAAGGACATGTACACCCCATCCTTAACTTCCTTGACAAGAATAGTCGCCCAGCCTACACTGAGCGACGCGTGGACTTCCTCCCCTGCTACTTCCACGAGGTACCCAATCTCCTACGCACAGGAGGCTTCCCAATAGATGTAGCCATCGTTCAAGTGAGTCGGCCCAACGAAGAGGGGTACTGCTCCTTCGGCGTCTCGTGTGACTACACGAAATGTGCAGCCGAGGTCGCCCCAATCGTTATTGCCGAGGTAAACAAACAGATGCCCTTCATCGATGGCGATAATCTAATCCACGTCTCCAAGCTAGACTATATCGTCCCAACAGACGAACCACTCACCGAAATACCAACAGCCAAGATAGGTCCTACCGAGAAACGCATCGGCGAAATCTGCGCTGAGCTGATCAACGATGGCGACACCCTACAAATCGGGATTGGAGCTATCCCTGATGCTGTCCTACAGTGCCTGGGAGATAGGAAAGACCTAGGCTTACACACGGAGATGTTCACCGATGGCGTCATGCATATGATACGCTCAGGTAACATCACTGGGGCAAGGAAGACACTTCACCCCTACAAGGTCGCAAGCTCCATCATCATGGGATCACGGGAGCTGTATGAGTTCGTTAACAACAACGAGATGATCGAAATGTACCCCGTTGATCACATGAACGACCCCTACGTCGTAGGGCAAAATGACAACATGGTCTCCATCAACTCGTGCCTGGAAATCGACCTATGTGGTCAGGTTGCCTCCGAAGCAATTGGACTGGAGCAATTCAGTGGCACAGGCGGGCAAGTAGACTACCTACGTGGAGTGAAACGCTCGAAGAACGGACGGTCAATCTTAGCCTTTACATCGACAGCCAAGGAGGGAACGAAATCCCGCATTGTCCCCACCCTCTCGGCGGGAGCCACCGTAACAACAAGTCGTAACGATGTAGACTACATCGCTACTGAATATGGCGCTGTACGTCTGAAGGGATTAACTCTTCGTGAGCGAGCCTTGGCACTAGCAAGCATTGCCCACCCTGATTTTCGTCCAGAGCTGCTTATCGCTATCAAGGAGCGTTTCTCCTAGACAGCAGCTGATACCCGACACAACAACAAACACATAAGTCGTAACATCCCAAGGCTCGACACACCCTAGTGCCGAGGCTTGGTCTTTTTAGCACCTCCCCTACCTCACCTCTCTTAATAATCTAGTGTTTATCCCCACTTATCCCTTCTTCTATTTGGAGATGTTGTTGTAAAAGCACTACCTTTGCGGTCACGAAACTGGCATGTGGTTTTGTGGTCTATGATAGTGCTTTACGTGGAGAGATCTGGTTGTTTTGAGAGGCAATCTGGGTTGTAT
>ERZ773008.35-NODE-35-length-112423-cov-7.978428_pt1 | contig 112423 bp, 124 predicted proteins | sample MGYA00580664_ERZ773008 | MGnify/ENA primary metagenome ERZ773008 (study PRJEB29015, sample SAMEA2738016) | human oral metagenome | biome: human oral; feature: human-associated habitat; material: dental | place: China | collected 2048 ...
CAAGCCCGGTCGGACCGTAAATTTTATGGGCGGAAAAGGCAATAAAATCGGCATCCAATTCTGTTAAATTAATTTTGATGTGGCTAATGGCTTGTGCCGCATCCACTAAAACAAGAGCAGAACTTTGTGCACGAATCAACTCAATCAATTGTTTGACAGATTGCTGTGTGCCTGTGACGTTAGACGCAAAATTTAACGCCACCAATTTCGTGCGTGGTGAGAGTTTTTTCAATAACATATCGGTGTCAATCAGCCAATTATCCAATATCGGCAACACATGAATAATCGCGCCGGTTTTTTTAGCCACTTGGTGCCACGTGACAAAATTGGCGTGATGATCCGCTTCACTGATAATGATTTCATCACCGGCATTTAAATACGGCAATAAACCATTTGCCACGGTATTAATAGCCTGGGTAGTGCCTGATGTCCAAATCACAGCCTGTTCGCTTTCGGCGTGAATTAACAGCTTAACCCAGCTACGTGCCTGTTCATAAAGTGCGGTCTGTTTTTCATCATATTGACTGCGATGCACCGAGCCGGCTGATTGATAAAAATCCACCGTTGCCCGGATTAAACACTGCGGCTTGAGGGTTGTCGCGGCGTTATCAAGATAGACCACTGCATCTGCGTGAGTGAAATAGGGAAAATATTGACGAAATGTTTGAGGATCAAAATGCATTTTTTACCTTCTTTGTTGACGCCATAAGTGGGGTTCGACAGGGGAACGATCGCGCCACAAACCTCGTCGATTTTCTCTTGCTGTTTGTTCAGCCTGTAAATAGGCGACATCATGCAAATATTGTCGATAAGCCCATGCCATGCCTTGTTGTACCATAATTAAATTGATGTTTTGCCCCTGCGCATCATACACCGTTGCTAAGATGCGCTGATAGCGATCGTAACCTTGAATATTTAATGTAACATTGCGTTTGTGGATAAGCGAGCCAAGCATTTGGCGGGATTTTTTACCGAAGGGTTGTGTTTTTTCCGGTGCGTCGATTTCGGCTAATCGCACTTTAATGGTTTTACGATTGGCAGTTAAACAAGTGAAAGTGTCTCCGTCGCTAATACCCACCACACGGCAATCTGTTGTTCGCGCTTGAAGGGCCGGAGCCAAGAGCAATAAGATAAGGCAGAGAAGCCGTTGCAACATAACATATAAAACCGCCAAAAGTGCGGTCATTTTTCTCGGTAAATTTTAGAAAAACATAAAATTTAGTGACAAAAAAAGCTGCTTTTTACAGCAGTTTTAGGCGTCTTGAAGCTTATCATTGGTACCTTAGGGTAAGAAGGTTGCCGTTGCTTCAACGGGTTGTATTATATCAACCTCAATAATTTGTTCCAAATTGCGTATAAAAAATATTTTATGGCTTATTTTAAACTATTTTTTGTTTTTTGTGACATTCATCAAAAAAGATCTGATTTTTGCATTTTCTTGCGTTGTTTTGCGTTCAAAGATCTGAATGATTTGATCTCAACAGCACCAATATTAGCAAAGGTTTAAAGTGATAATGCAATTTAGGTTGAAACCACCATATTTAATGCGCGGGCGGAGCAACCTTCACCATTGATTTAGCCTACGGAGACCCTGACGCCGGAAACGCCGCTAGAACTTTCAGGCTTCAAATCTGAAATTGATGCAATAAACTGGCTGATCACAAGAGTGACACACACCATCACCGACAATGGTTATGTGTCACAAGTGGAGTGTGAATTGAAGATTGAGGATGATGGGGTTGAGGTGAGGAAGAAATAAAAAATAGCGGTCATTGGCCGCTATTTCAATAAGTTGACAAGTTCTCCGGCAGAGCGGAATAGTTCATTTAAATTTAGGGACGCATCTTCACCATCATTTGTCAATGGGACATAAATACGAGCGTAACAGCGAAAAACAGCATCAGCATCCAATTTGTATAGTTTACAGAATATAGATAAATCTTTTTGGAAAGTTTCAACCTTATACCTTATTATCTCATCTTTCCGATTGGCTAGAATAAAATCTAATTTTTGTTCTAACTCAAATATTTTACTGAGTTTATCACGCTTTTCTTCACGTTGGTTTGCTAAGTCTTCGGTTCTCTTGGTTTGACATAAGCTATAAGCAGAGAGTAATAAGGCAATAAGTGCTATAGCATTTGAAATAACATCATCACTCATACTTTTGCTCGGTCAAGTAGATATTCAACACTTGATGGATAAACACTATCTTTAGGATAAATATCTAATTTTTTCTTTACTTCACTATATGAAAATCCGCATTTGGAAATTAGTTCTAAAAACGCAGAACTTAAAAATGAAGAACCAGGGCTTGCTTCAAACCCACTAAAGTCTACTTTGATTTTATCGTAATCATTCCAAATAGGGAGGAGCTTTTCATCACGGAAGCGTTTTCCGCTATTAGGACCATCATTTTCATCTCTGCCGAATGCAAGTGGTGAAAAGTCATTGAATACACTAATTAATACTTCTTTACTCATCTTAATCATCCTTTAAATCCACTACCCATTCAATTAATGTTCCCGGGACTGTGTAGGGCATTTCTTCACAAAAATCTATCTTAAATTTAGGAAAATATTTAAAGTGCAAATTGTTAGAAAAAATCCACGTGCCAACATTACTCGTAAATTGGCTTGGTCTAAGCATCTCAGTAAAGCCATTTCCTCGTTCAATGCTGTTCCAACGAGAAACCCCAGGTTTTAGGATGTCTCTTAATATATCTGTTTTAGAGTGAAAAAGCGAGGTAATGTTGGCAATACCGTGTTCTAAATACGATTCAACAATACCAATCCCTAAATCATATACGATAAATGATAGCTGATTGTTTCTTATGTCTATTCGCAATTGTTGCCACCATCTAGTAGGTGATTGTGGGTTAACACCAAGATAAGCATGATGATTAACGTTCAGCAATGCTTCATACATTGCCGTTTCTAGTAGCAACAATGTCTTAAAGACAATGCTTTGCGAAGGATAGTTCATCCTTACAATCTTAAAATGATTTTTTAAGGCTGCAAGTTTTAAATGTGGCAATGTACCTGATTGATATAAATGCTTTTGTTGTTCCAATATTTTTAATTTTTCTTCCGTGCCCGCTTGAAGAGCTTGTAAATAACATGGAATAAAAAATGATTGGTATAGCGGACTATTTTTACAACGAAATACGAATAAATTAGGATTATTCCAGAATAACTGAATACGGTTCACATGAGCAAACAAAACAACAGAGGCGGCAGCGGTAATTGTTTTGGTTCTTGAAAAGTCTAAAATGACTCTGTTGGAAGATTGAACTAAATCATAGATCTTACTAATAAAGTTTAAAGTTGAAGGAATGTATTTTATCTCATATAAACAGAGGGCTTCTGGTGCATAACAAACAGTGATCATTTTATTCCTACCCACAAATACTCTCACACGGCACACTATCTCTATCCCTATCCAGTTTCTGCATGCCGCATTCTCTTAAATGGAATTTAGCATCGGCGCAACTATCCATATCTTTGCAGGTGCGTTTGCCATCGTCACAGCTAAACTGTTCCGAATCGGATTTTTTGTTTTTGGCAAGGGCAGGCGAGGAAATCAAGCAAAGTGCGGTCAAAATTAAGAGTAGTTTTTTCATTATCAGTTTCCCATAATATTACTAAGCCATTGTTCCTCGGTGATCACTTTTACCTTGTGCCCCTGCTTTTGATATTCTTTTGCCTTTTCAATTTTTCGACCGAAACTTTGATAAATCCAATCGCGAGAATTTAGCGTGCCGACAATCAAATAATCTAAATCTGAACGACAGTCTTTAATAGTAAGGCAGCCTAATTCATGGGCTTTCTCTTCACATTTGGCACGTGAGCCATAAACGAATTTTCCGGTAAAGCAAAGTACCTTGTTAGTGAAATCAGCATCGGATATATCATCAAAAAATGATTTTCCCATAGCTAAACCGTCAACTACGCCATTTTCAGGGTCGCTACCGGTAAAATCAATTAGCATATATTTTAATTTCTGCTGTTCTTCTTCGGTGATAATGCCATCGGCAAGAATATCTGTGACTAGGCGATATAGTTCACTACCGGGATAGTTATTTTTTAACAAGCCATTTTGGCTTAGCCACCAGTTCAGATAGCGAATTTCATCATCGTTTAGTTTATTGTCGGAAATCACCCCTTTACACAAACCGGATAATAAGTGCATGTCGGATTCTTTTGAATAAAGGTCAATGTTGGGAAGGTCTAGGATGTCGCGTTGAATGAGGAGCAGGGAGGATTTGAGTTCTTTTAATTCGTCTTTTGTCACTTTGCCATCAAAGCGAATGTCAATAATATGATCGCGGATTTGTTGAAAAATGACGTTGTTTTGTAGAGATTTGGCTTCAAGTAGCCAAGTATCAAGATAAAGCAATTCTTGTTCGGTAATCTCACCATCACAGGTAATGCCGTCAATAATGCTGATTAAGTTTGCAAACAATTTATTGCGATTCCGCACATAATTGTAGCCATACAATTCGTCTTTCATGGTTGGTTCCAAAGTTAAAAAATTACAAATCTTTCGGTTTCAATTCCACCGGTTTAATAAACTTCCAAATAATCTTTGCGGTGTCGAATAAGTCTTCTGTTATTTCAAACGGGCAATAAGGCGGGTTGTCGCTTAATGCCATGATCACCCCAGCCAGTAGTCCTTGCAAACGCTTAGTGCGTGTTTCACCGTTTAAGTTGAATGAATAAGCGCCCTCGCCAATATATTATCTCACGTTGGTATTGGTGAACTCGATATCGCTTTCTGTAATGGTGGAGTATCCGTCATCGGTGGTCATTTTGCCTAAAATACGTTGTTTATACAATTTATCTTGAAGTTGAGTTGCTAAATTAGACATGTGAATCTCCTGTTTGTGAAGATACAACTTTAGTTATATAAAAACAAGCAGATAATCGTTGTAAAAGACTTAACCAAGATATCGATGTATTCTATAGCTAACCTGATTTTTTGGGGAACAATTTATGGTGCAATTTTGGTGCAAATTCACTTCATTGATGCTCTAAGTAGAGCATCAATGAACAGTAAATGTATACAGTAGTTTTGCAAGGTGGGTATTTTAGATTTTTTATAAGTTATTGATTTTTTAATTGTTTTAAAAATAAAAAAAGCTGCCTTTTACAGCAGCTTTAGGAATCTTGAAACTTATCATTGGTGCCTAGGGTCGGACTCGAACCGACACGTTTATTCAACGGCGGATTTTGAATCCGCTGCGTCTACCAATTTCGCCACCCAGGCAACACTGATAAGTTTCATGTGAAAACGAGCGGTATTATAAGGATTTATATTGCAGTTGCAAGTAAAAACTTTGTAATTCTGTTCAACTGCTTAAAATTCAGCAGACTATACCTTTTGAATGGAGAATTTTTGATTCAAAACAAATAAGTTAAAAGTTTTCATGTTTCGGCTAAAAATGGTGATTTTTTAACTTGTTTTTTCTGTTTAATGGTGGTTTTACATAGCCAATCACAGACTAGTATTAAGGTTTAATCTATGTTGAGTGGCAATCATCTCTCCTATATTCAAATGCAATGTTATTGCATATCAACGCTCAAATCTGCTTTTTCTTATCTTAATACCATGCTGTTTTCTTTGATTTGTTATTGTGCCTTCTTTAGCTTTGAGATGGGAGGTGAATAGCAGGTGATTTAATTGATGGTTTAAGGGCGATCATGATGGATCGATAGGTTTCATTTGTATTTAAAATATGGATATTACTATGATTTTAACAGGATTCTTATGCGGTTTTCTGCTCGGATTTATTATGCAAAGAGGGCGTTTTTGCATCACCGGAGCATTCCGCGACATGTATGTCACTAAGAGCAGTAAAATGTTTGTGGCATTTTTAATCGTCATTACTGTGCAGGCTATCGGCGTATTTGCCTTAAAAGACGCGGGTGTGCTTGCGCCAAAAGTGAAAAATTTTGCGTTAATAGCGACAGCCATTGGTGCTTTTGTGTTCGGTATTGGCATTGTGTTGGCAGGCGGTTGTTCTGCTGGGAGTCTATATCGCATCGGTGAAGGGTTATTCGGTAGTTGGCTGGTGTTAGTTACCTATGCGTTATTTAGTGCCATCATGCGTGCCGGTCCATTGTCCGATTGGAATAAAGGCTTACGTCAAATCACAGTGGAACACACAACCATCCACGATACCTTGGGAATCTCGCCTTGGGTGTTGGTCGTGTTATTAAGTGCGGTCATATTTTTCCTCGTTTTTTGAGCTAAACAGCGCAAGCCAAAATTTAAACCCGCCACGCTAGCAGCAAAGAAAACAGGTTTAGCGCATATTTTATTTGAAAAACGTTGGGATCCTTTTGTGACGGCAGTGTTAATGGGCTTAGTCGCTATCTTGGCTTGGGTCACCAGTGTGGCCACTGGTCGTAATGGCGGTTTAGGTATTACCGGTCCGGCAGTAAATTTTCTGCAATTTATGATAAGTGGCGACGACAAATTCATTAATTGGGGAACTCTGTTATTTATTGGTGTTCCGCTGGGGGGATTTGTTGCCGCAAAATTCAGCAATGAATTTCGTTTCCGTGTGCCCGATGCCCGCACGATTTTACATAGCGCATTTGGCGGTGTCTGTATGGGCATTGGTGCCAGCCTTGCAGGTGGTTGTTCTATTGGCAATGGCTTGGTAGAAACTGCATTGTTTTCTTGGCAGGGCTGGGTTGCTTTGCCGTTAATGATCTTCGGCACATGGGTTGCTGCTTATTTCACTTTAATGCGTCCACAAACTGCTTAATTAACAAGGAGAATACGATGAACGTAATATTAGATACTGTGGGGCATCTTTGCCCATTTCCCTTAATTGAAGGCAAAAAAGCCATGGCAAAATTAAATCGAGGCGATTCTTTAACGATCAATTTTGATTGCGCTCAAACCACGGAAAATTTACCGAATTGGGCGGCAGAAGAAGGATATCAGGTCAGTCATTTCGAGCAAATTGGCGAGGCCAGTTGGACAATTACGATTATAAAATAATTCCTCCTAAGCTGTAAGCAAAGTGCGGTTAAAATTCGCAACAAATTTTAGCCGCACTTTTTTGCTCCATTTGTCTTTTCGCGGAGTCCGCTTGATTCGTATCAACTTTTTTCTAAAAAATTCCCCTAAATACTAAAATAGGAGTAGAATAATTTTGCATATTTATTTTAAAGATTAAAAAAAAGTTGAGTTTTCACCTATGTATCGGAAAGCGTTTGATTTGGCGAGATCCTTACTTATTCTCTATACCATGCTCTATCTTGGTGGCTTAATTGCTTATTATGTGCCGATAGGCATTCCATCTAGTATCTGGGGCTTGTTATTGTTATTCGCCTGTTTAATTTTACGCGTGGTTAAAGTGGAGTGGGTGATGTTTTCTTCTAGCTTATTAATTCGTTACATGGCGTTGTTATTTGTGCCGGTCAGTGTCGGCATTGTTAAATATTCCAGTTTATTAATGGATCAAATGAAAGTGCTATTATTGCCGAACATCATCAGCACTTGTGTCACGTTAGTGGTTATTGGTCTATTATCGGACTATCTGTTTTCCCTCAAATCCTTTACTCATCTTAAACATAAAATCATGAAAAAGCGGGCGAAGGAGGAATAATGTCTTATCTTATTTATGCTTATACCATTTTGACCATCCTTGCCTTTGCCTTGGCGGTAACCATTAATAAACGCTGGAAATCTGTAGTGCTAAATAGCTTTGTGCTGACAGTGATTATTTTAGTGGTGGTGTTGCTTGCATTTCATGTGCCTTATGACACCTATATGGCCGGCAATGCGCCGTTAAATAATTTATTGGGGGTGAGTATTGTCGCATTGGCGGTGCCGTTATATGAACAAATTCGTCAAATTGGTCGTCATTGGCAAATCATTTTGATTACCACTGTGTCTGCTTCCCTTTTATCTATGATTAGCGGCGCAGTATTGGCATTACTTCTGGGGGCGAAACCGGATATTGTGGCCACCATTTTGCCGAAATCTATTACTACGCCGATTGCTATGGCCGTGTCTGAAAATTTAGGCGGGATCCCTTCTGTTGCTGCGGTTGGCGTAGTGGTTGCCGGCTTGCAAGGTTCGATTTTTGGTTATCTGCTCTTAAAAAAAATCGGGTTGAAAAATCAAGAAGCTATCGGCTTATCCGTCGGGGCGATTTCTCATGCCTTAGGTACGGTGAGTTGCATGGAAAATAATGCAAAAGCCGGTAGTTACAGTTCCATTTCCTTAGTATTGTGCGGTATCATTAGCTCAATTTTGGCACCTCTTGTCTTCAAATTGATCTACGCAATGGTATAAAGCTCATCATGAAACAATCCATCGATCCGCGTTGGCAACAACGTTTTGTCGCCGATCAACCTCGGGAAAAAGATCATCGTCCGCCGTTTCGTCGCGATCGCGGGCGTATTTTACATTCTGCCGCCTTCCGTTGCTTACAGGCAAAAACTCAAATTCATGCCGTGGGCGAAAATGATTTTTATCGCACCCGCTTAACTCATTCTTTGGAAGTGGCGCAAATCGGCAGCAGCCTTGTGGCGCAATTAAAATTTGCCGAAGCCTTTGCCACCTTAGCGCAGCAACTTTCTACCGATACAAGCGAGTTGAAACAACAACTTAGCCCTTTATTACCGACCAATGATTTAATCGAAAGTTTATGTTTCGCCCACGATATTGGCCATCCGCCTTTCGGCCACGGTGGCGAAGTGGCGCTTAATTATATGATGCGCAACAACGGTGGTTTTGAAGGCAATGCGCAGACTTTTCGTTTGCTCACCAAACTTGAACCTTACACCTTAAATGCCGGTATGAATTTAACCCGTCGTACCATTCTCGGCATAGTGAAATACCCGACCATTTTGGACGAGTCCTCCGCTCAATATGCTCAGCTCGCCGAAAGCCAACATAGCGATCCCCGTTATGTCAAAATTGCCGACTGGCGGCCGGGGAAAGGATTATTCCGTGACGATCTTCACATGTTTAACTGGTTGCTCGAGCCGCTTTCTGAAAGTGATCGTGCGTTATTCGGTTCACTCCAAAAAGTGCGGTCAAATCCGCAAGAGATTTTAAAGACCCGTTTTAAATCCCTCGACTGTAGCATTATGGAACTGGCGGATGACATCGCTTATGGCGTGCATGATTTGGAGGATGCTATCGTCGTCGGCGTGGTCAATGTTCAACAATGGCAAGAAGCCTTGGATGAACTGAAAAACAGCCAATCGGATTGGATGCGACAACATATCGAGGACATCAGCAAAAACCTATTTTCCGATCAACATTATTTACGCAAAAACGCTATCGGGGCGTTGGTGAATTATTTCATCACCAATGCACATTGGAAAATTCAACCTGAATTTAGCGATCCGCTATTGCGTTATAACGCCGAATTACCGTCGGAAGTGGTGGGCGTATTAAAAGTATTCAAAAATTTTGTACAGAAATATGTGATCAATAATGTGGAAACGCAGCGCGTGGAATACAAAGGTCAGCGCATTTTGACGGAAATGTTCCAGATTTTTGAATCGGATCCGCAACGTTTGCTCCCAACCAACACCGCCAATCGCTGGCGAAATGCGGAAGAAAACGGTAAAAAACGCGTGATTTGCGATTACATTGCCGGTATGTCTGACGCTTACGCGCTGAAAGCCTATCAGCAACTTTAAAGTGCGGTCGTTTTCTTAGATGTTTTTTTAATTTATTTTTAAAGGATTTTTTGTGGCACTTATCAGCTTAACCAACGGATATCTTTCTTTCAGCGACGCCCCTTTATTGGATCATGCGGAGTTACATATCGAACCTAACGAACGCGTCTGTTTAGTCGGGCGCAACGGCGCGGGCAAATCTACGTTGCTTAAAATCATTGCCGGCGATGTCATCATGGATGACGGCAAAGTGCAGTATGAAAAAGACTTGGTCGTGTCCCGTTTAGAGCAGGATCCGCCACGTCATGCGGAAGGTAATGTGTTTGATTATGTGGCGGAAGGCATTGACCATTTGGCGGATTTATTGAAGGAATACCATCATATTTCCGTGCAGCTAGAGCAGCATTACAGCGAGCAGACATTAAACCAGCTTGCCCAAATTCAAGCGAAATTGGAACACGCTAATGGCTGGCAATTTGAAAATAAAATCAATGAAGTGTTACAAAAACTGGAATTAAATCCGGAAACTAAACTTGCCGATTTGTCCGGTGGTTGGTTGCGCAAAGCCGCTTTGGCGCGTGCCTTGGTGTGTAATCCGGATGTACTGTTGTTGGATGAGCCGACTAACCACTTGGACGTGGATGCCATCGAATGGCTGGAAAATTTCTTGATGGAGTTTAGCGGCAGCATTGTGTTTATTTCCCACGACCGTTTTTTTATTCGCAAAATGGCGACCCGCATTGTGGATTTGGATCGCGGCAAATTGGTTTCTTATCCCGGTAACTACGATTTATATCTCACTACTAAAGAAGAAAACTTACGGGTAGAAGCCTTGCAAAATGAGCTATTTGATAAACGCTTGGCACAAGAAGAAGTATGGATTCGCCAAGGCATCAAAGCCCGTCGCACCCGTAACGAAGGACGCGTGCGTGCGTTAAAAGCCATGCGCGAAGAACGTCGTCAACGTCGTGATGTGATGGGCACCGCAAAATTGCAATTAGACACCTCCAGCCGTTCCGGCAAAATCGTGTTTGAAATGGAAAACGTCAGTTACGACATTGACAGCAAACAATTACTTAAAGATTTTAGCTCCACCATTTTACGCGGCGACTGATGCCGCGCGCGATAATTTAACCATAATCAGCGCAATAAATAAGACAAAATATTTTTACACATACTGAAACGAAGTTACAAAAAAAGTGTAGTGATTGCAATTTTAATCGGTAGCGCTACATCAAATCTGAAACTAAACACCTATCATTAACCATTAATTTTTACCCAAACTCACCAACGTTACATAAAAAACGGCAGGGTTAATTCTGCCGTCTTTATTTGCTTTGTTATATTGAATAACTTTCTAAAAGTTTTTTTAACATTTCTGCCCGCGATAAGTTTTCCGCCTTGCAGGTTGAATCAAACATATCGGCAACATCTGGCTTTAGGCGTAAAAGTATCTGTCTATAGTTATCCTTGGTGTATTTATTAGCATTAACACTGATAGTCTTTTTCCGGGCGTTACTTAGCTTGCTATAGCTCATTGTTATCCTCTAAGTACTTTTTCAAAAACTCAATGGATACCGCATGTTTTCCGGCAATCACTAAATTTTTACCATCTATTTTTAAATTTTGCGTTAGTCGGTAAGTCTTTTTCAGCTTTGATTTTGAACGCACTTTATTGCGGACTAACAAGATTTGATACTGTTGTTCGGGTGTCTTTATTTTGCCATCACCAATGGCTTGATAAACTTGAGCCGCCGTGAGGTCGGATATTTTAACCTCTTTAATTAGCTGTTGATTATCATCACCCAAAATAACAACGTCCAAAGAGCCTTTTTCGGCTAGTTTTTGTTGCTCTTTTAACGGTAATTTTGCCATACTTGATAAGAGTGTTTTCTGGCCTGCATAATTGACAACAAGGCGTGCGTCCAGTTGATTTGTTGCGATTAACGGGATATAAGACATCATGCCGTGGCGTAACTCGCTTAAATCCTCCCCACGCGTCTCTAACTCCCGCCAAATTGCCGCAACATACATAAGGTATTCTGCCGTAACTGTCAGTGTTTTGGCTAATTCCGCCTTTAAATCTTGGATTGTCATGCTTTTAACGGCGACAATATCAAAACTATTTGTCTTTGTTGGTAACATTTAATAACTCCTTTGTGCTGGACATTAATTCATTTAATGCCTTTCTCTGTTTATGTTCACGGCGTTTTGTACGTTGATACTCTTGATACTCAGCCCATTTTTGCGGTTCAGATTTTAATAACTCCCGCTTTTTGGCCTTATGCTTACGTTGTATTGCTTGATTGCGCTCAAGTCGCTCCGCTTTCTCAATATCGCTTAAACCATCCCAAAATTCGCGCCGTTGCGCCTGTATTTCGTCTTTTTTATCCTGCCATCTTTTAGCCTGATAAACTTTCCGTGTGGCTTGATAATTTGGGTCTTGCGCACGTCTATAATGCCTTTCCCTTTGTGCTTCCAAATGTTCGCGCATTCGCTCCGGGTCTGCTTTTCGGTTGGCTCTAGCTTTGGCGTGGTTGCGTTTATTTAGCTCCGGGTCCTCGGCAATCCGTTTGGCGTAGTGCGCATTTTGGATATTGTGTATCTTCAATTTTTCGCACTCCGCACAGCAAGTATTTTTCCGCCCACGTTCCGGCGGCACTTTTTGCCCACAAACCACACAATCGAGATTACGGCAATATTCACAAAGCTCAAAAGTGCGACCGCTTGCCCGTCGATACTGATAATTTCTGCCGCACTGCGGGCATGGTCTTATTATCGGCTTGTTTTTAATCCCCATCTTCGCCGCTCGCCCAATACACGCGGACGGCATCAAGTACAGCAAATTGTTGCGCTTGTGTCATCCCTGCTAATTTGTTGTAAAGTGCGGTCAAATCTTGCGGCAAAGTGCCGTAGTGTGTTCGCAAGTCATCAGCTAAATCAAACGGCATTGCAAGCCGAGTTAAATCACTACCGGCATAGACATTGTATAACTCAATCCACTCCGATTTTGATAATTTAGGTTTTTCCGCCTGCGCCAAGTGTGCCAACTGCTCAAACGCATTGTTGATATGAGCGGAGTAGTTTTTGTTTTCTCCCTGTAACGTGCGGTCGGAAATATAGATTTCTGCGGTTTGTGAGATATGTACTGATTTTTTAGCCATTTTTATAAACTCCAATTAAAGCCCCTGGCGGGGCTTGTGAATTAATCTAATCTTACTAGCTCATCATAATTTAATACGTATCTGTTTCCGTCCGTATCAATGATTGCAAAGCTATCTTTAATTTTTCTTGCAGCTTTTGCGCAAGCCTCGGCTGTTTTAAATGTTTTGTAGATGTCCCCGTAAAAACTCGCCCAAACAATCGCATATTCACATCCTTTTCTAAATTTTATCTCTCGGTCGTAGTGTTGGCTTGCAATGTCGTGGATAGTTCCGGTGCCGCTCATTTTTTGTGGAATAATGTAAGTTTTCATTTTTATTCTCCTTTATTGCCCGCCTTTCGGCGGGCTGTGATTTTTAAAAATTCCAAATGTTTTTTTGAGCGTATTTTGAGTTAAAAATCACTGTATAACTTAATTTGTAACTGCGGCCAGATTTGATTAATTTTTTGATTTGTCTTTCGTTTCTGCGTTTCATGATTTTTTTCCTTCTTCTGCCCCTGCCGGTTGGTGGGGTCTGGTTAAAGTTTTTGGGGTTATAGCCTGTATCTCTTGGCTATGGGTGTATATTATATAATATACGCTTTATTTGCAACCACTATTTTGTCAATTTTGTGTAAATATTTAAAAGCCCCTTAAACATCGTTTAAAGGGCTTTTGAATTATCTCTCCGACATTAATGTCGGCGACATCAGAACTTGTACACCATATTGTCCTCGTACTCGCCTTGGTAGTTAAGAGCCGTCTTAATTGCTACCCGCTGCGCGCCGTCGAACGCCTGCCAGTTATCCACCTTATCTTGCTGCATGTACTCGATAAACCGCACAAACTCCGATTTAGTCGAGCTGAAGAAGATATACGGTGGGCGGGTGATGTTGATTAGTCGTAAGAAGTCGATTAAATCAAAGTAATGCGCCTGCTTGTAACTCTCTTGCTTAGTGCATAAGTAAGGCGGGTCTAATACAAATACCGCCTGTGGGTCGGCTGTGAAGCGTGGCAGTAGTGTGTGAAACGACTCCGAAACCACCTCCACGCCGTCAAGATAACCATCGGCGGACGGGTAATCAGACGCGCGCACGCGATGCCAAAAATCCTTTTTACACAACTCATCAAACGTGCCGACTTGTTGCCCGGAAAACAACAACCAGCTTGTGAGACTTGCTAAATCAACGTAGCCGTCAAATGCTTTGATTGTATCAATAATCTGCGCTTTTAGCGCTTTATCGGTGACGCTTTTTCCGCGCGGAATACCCGCTAATAACGCCGCAATTTGTGCGCGCAAGCGGTTAATGTCGTCGATATACTTAATGCGCTCGGCGTAGCCGTCGAAGTCGTTGTAAATCACACGGGCGCGCGGTTTAAGCTGTTTTGCGGTGTGACTAAGCAAGCCCGAGCCACCGAACGTGTCAATAATCGTCCAGCCCTCACCATCACCCGGAATCTGCTCGTTTAAAATCGCCTTAAAGTGATTTAAAAACATGCGCTTTTGACCGATAAACGGTAATGGGGCTTGCTTAAACATAACTACTTCCTTGTTTGTTTGTTTGTTTGTTTGTTTGTTTGTTTGTTTGGCATTGTATCTATCCTTGGTTAATGTCAACTACATCAAGCGGGCTTTGTGCGTCCGCGTAAAATGAGCCGTTAGCGTTATGCCAGTGCGTCGGTGGTAGCTCATCGCCGTTATGCTCAACGATTAATAGCTTGCCAAATTGGCTCTCATAGACAACAGTGCCGGCATTGCCGTTGCGGAGGGTGACTGTTTTATCTTGCATTGTTTAATCCTTATTTTGGGGTTGTTGATTATTAATTCATCTTAAAGTGCGGTCATTTTTTTAAATGTTTGAAAGCTACTCCTCCCCAACCCTGATGGTAATATCTCTAAACGTCAGCGCGTTACCACTAATGCCAGGTTGAGCCACAATCTTAAATCTAATGGTTGTCACCTCCGGAGGAAGCGCTCCGGATACTTGTTGAGGATGCCAATCGTCTGTTGGCCAGTCGCCCATCAACTCGGACTCGTATGATTGCACCACGTTTGTGCCGTTGAGCAGTTGCACAATTACCCTGCATTTGCCGCTACGTTGGCTATACGTCAAAATCTTATAATCCAGCACAAAGCGGGCGTATTGCCCCGCCGGCACGGTGTAATCATTGTAAATATCGTAATTTGGCGAACTAGCGCTTAACATTAAATAACCCAGCCCACCAAAATAGCCATCATTGTAGCGATTAAAAACGTTATCGCCCGACGTCCAACGCGCCTGATAATTAAAGGAATAAAGCAATGTCATTGCACCGCCAACCTTGAACACATAACGATGCAGGCTTTGTAAGCCGTTTTTGACGCTATAAAGCGCTATTTGGCTAAATTGCTCACCATCTACCTTTTTAGCGTCAGGGTAAACAAACTCGGTCGTGGTGGTATCAATAGATCGCACCACGGTGTTGCCGTCCAGTAAATCTACTTTATAGCTGACATCCTTGCCCAAAACGGTGCTATCGTCCGTATGCGGAATCAACTTATCCGCTTGCATATCTCGGTCGCGGTGCGCCCATGTGATCTTAAATGCGGATTTGTCATTAATGGTATTGCCGTAGCCACCATCAATTTGCACTTTACCCGGTGGATAAGGGCGGGCTTGACGTTGACGAGTGGTAAGCGTAAGCACCTGGGCTTTGCTCTCTTCAAGCGTTTGCTGTGCCGTGCGGGTGAGCAATTTAGCTTTGATTTGCTCGCCCACGGTGTATTTTGTCTCGTCCGCCCCGGCGGCAAGCAGATAACACCACGCCAAGGTGCCCGCTTTATGCGCTTGTGGGATAGTATCCGCACAACCGCGCCCCACAGTCATTGTGCCGGTTTTAAAATCGACGGAATCAATCTTGATAATCTCATCATCAACAATGAGCGCCTCGGCGCCCGAGAGGGCGGAATACTCTCCCTCTAGCTTAAACTTAATGCTTGTTTGATATGGAATGATATCACCGACCAGCTCAATACATGGCGTGAATGAGCCTGTCGCAGTCTGCGCATAGCCCGCGCCTACGTTGACTAACATGTCATAGCCAACGGAAAGCGGGGTAGGTTGCGCGCCCAGGCTCCAAACAAAACAATCCGTCGGCTTGATATAAGCGCGCTCTGCGTCCGTTAACACAAGGGGGAGCACGTGATACGGCACCTCAAACAACCGCGTCCGCTCAATCGGTTTGGCGGTGTAATCAGGCGGAATATAAAGCGACTCGCCCTTTTGCGTAGAGTAGTTAGCGGCGGGAAGCCCGAACACATCTTGCAAGCAAGTAGCGACAATCTCACCCTCATTGCCGTTTTTAAGCTCACCCACCCGAAAGACCACGTCCACAATGTCACGCTCAGGCAGATTGACCCGGATAACATCGCCAGGGCGTAACTCACTGCCGCGCATATCAAAGGTAATTTTAAGCCGTGTTAAGCCACTGGCAATCATCTCTAAATCGCGCTGTGCGACGCGTGCAGCTAAATCAAAAGTCGGAATCCCCTTGTACTCAACTGTCTTGCTAATTACACCGTGCATTTGCACTGCCGCGATATTGTTAGCAATAGCCTGGTCGTCGCGGTTTGTCACCGGCTCACGGTATTTAACAATGATTTGATTGGCCTGTTTATCAGTCGCCGCGCTGTCGTCATCGAGCACTGAAAGAATCCCGTTATCGTATGTAAACAGCGGTAAATCCTCGACCTTGTAATCATGGCGAATCAGCTTAATCGCTTGTTTACCGGTCTCAATGTTGTCATATTGCGCCGCGCCGATGTGATCCACAATTTGCTGAATGAACTCTTTAATGGAGGTTTGGCGGTTGTAGCGGATACACAAGCCAAAGCCCTCGGCATAAAGCGTATCGGCGGCTTTTTTGTAGCTATCCAAATCCAAATCGGAAAGGTCTTTTTTACCGCCCCAACTCTTATTCGTGGCGCACTCAACCAAGATATGTGCCGGATTCATCGCATGAATCTCCCGCACATTCTTTTCCTGCTCCGGGGTTAAGCCGGAGATTTTAAGATTATCGTTACGTAGCAAAATTTTAGCTTTTTCGGGGTACCACACCACGCCGCCGTGCCAGCCTTTATTAGCTCTGCGCACGCGGTAACTATGCTTTTTAGGATAGGCGTTATAGCAACTAATCAACCCACTAAACACTGTTGTGACAACACCGCGGAAACCTGGGATTATGTCATCTTGGCTAAGATTACCCGGCTCGACATTACCATTCTGGAAAAATTTATTGCGCTCAGGGTTTTTGTTTGCGTATTTGCGCAGCCATCTTGAGGCATGGGTAGCAAGCGATGGGTTATAAACTCCTTTAAGCAAATTAATCAGCATTTGTGTCGGTTTTTGGTCGGGCTCGCCCATGAGTATCTCCATGCGCCCCTGAATCCCGCCCTCGCCGCCGGTGTTATCACCACCAAATAAGTTGGGCTTGTCGATATAAATCGCCTGAGAGTGGGTGAGCTCGCCCGGCTTGCCAACATACGCCGTCTTGTCATCCACACGGAGCTCTACAATCTCATCCACGGGACCGCGACCGAGCCCGCTTTGAATATCCCAATAATAACGATATCCAACCGTTACCGACCCGCCGCCACGTTTACCACCCATTATTTATCTCCTTGACGCGCCGCAATGGCGGCATTAATACATTTGCGGGCAAACACACTGCCCGTGTTTAAAAGCAGCTCAGAATCAATCCCGCGTGCTAAAAAATCGGCATAGTCCAAGCCCTCGCGCGCAAAAAACGCCTCCACACCGGCGGCGCAGAAATCTACCCGGCGCATGTCTTGCATTGTGATAGTCATCTTATCCATAACTTAGCCTTTTTTAATCTCTGTTGTGCGATAGTTACCATACGCCAATACTTGCCAGTCCTCAGTCCAACAATCGCCGAAAAACACACACTGCGGCGTGCCCTCATCGATTTGCGGAAAATTCCAATCTTTGGCATTAACCGCATCCGGACTGTTACTGTTACCACGTTTATTAAGTGCTTGATTAATGTAATAACTGGCAACCGCCCAAGCGACGATTTTGACGATTGCCCATGCAATTGACTCATACATAATTAATACCCCTAGAATACCCGCGAGCCGTCATAAGGCGACTTATTTGGCATGTGCGGCGCGCCACCGTAATTGAGCATATTGTTAAACTTTTTAAGACACGTCTCAGCGCGTCCGTCGCACCCGGGATAAACTTTGATGACCGTGCCGACAGACAGCTTTTGGGTGCCGCCCATGAGTGTGAGCTTATTATTTTGGTGAACGGTCACCGCGCGCACCTCGCGCACGCCGTCGTCCGTCCACTCGATGAAACCTGCATTAAACCAACCCTGCGGCAAGTTTTGTGGTAAATCAACAGTGATAGATACACCATCCATCGCACTTATAGTGAGCCCCGCCAAAACAAAGTTGCCTGGCTTAACCTTACAATCTACGTCATACAGTGTATAAGGGCAGTTACGCCCCCAAGTCAGGCGCAATCCTGCGCTATCCATGGTGTCAGATAGTGCCGCAGAGGTAAGATTGGTAGTATGTATATCCGGGCGACTCGCCTCCGTAATCGTGCCAATCCATACAATGCGAATCTCTTTGTCGCCCTCATGCAAGCGCATAATGGTGAGCTTAACAGTTTGACTTGGCGGAAGCCCTCGATACAGGCGCGCCACGGGATTGTTACTTGGCATGCGAAGCGTCACATTGCCGTCACCTCCGCCGTCGCGGGCATCACTGATAGCAGACGCCAGCCATTTCTCCCCGCTAATCTCCAAATCCTTGTCCGCATTACAAAATCGCCAGATTTTCTCGTTTTCGCCACGCACAAATTGATATAAATCAATCGGCCGACCCTCGGCGACAGAATGTGTTTTGCTTAAATAACTCATCTTTAAATATCCTTTAAACCGTCTTTAAAAGTGCGGTCGTTTTTGTGGATGTTTTTACGGCTCCAGCTCATCGCGGAGCCCGCGGAAGCTCACCGTCACCGTTGCCGCGCCGTCCGCGTCTGTGTGATGCACCCAGCTTACTGTGTCACTCTCAAGCCGGGAAAGCGTCAAGTATGAAATCTTGAGAATCTCCGCTCGTTTGATATTGAGCGTGTCGCCGTCAAATGCGAGCCGCTCTGTTGCAGAGTTAATCACTGCAGATGACACAATACGGCGATAAAAAATCCGCCCGCCGGTGCACTCAATGCGAACATCTTGGCGTCCTGTTTGCTTTTGCAGTGCGCCGGTATAGTTGATGTAGGCAATATCTAAAGTCTTGCCGACAATATCGCCAACAGGAGTCACATCTGTGCTTGAAGTTGCCACCCAAATCGCACGTTGACGGCCGCGCAAGTGGTAAAACAGATTGCGGAGCTTGCGTTGTTCTTCCCGCCCGCTTGCCACAAAGCGGTGGGCGGTGATTTGCATGGCTTTGTTTGCGGTATCTAAGTAGTACGGCAAGCCTGTCTCGTTATCCAACGTCTTAATCAGACGCGCATATTGCGCGGTGATGTCTTCCGACCATTCGGATGTCGGCTCCAGCACCGGGTGGTTGCGATAGGTTGGCAAATGGCTCACATCATCACTCCACGCATTATGCTCGTGCAGTTGCAAACGGATTTGTGCGGTTGACACGTTGTCGCTTAAACGGCGCACCTGCGGCATATCTGTGAGCACCGCGGAACGCAACGGATAAATGGCTGTAAAGGACTGATCGTAATTGCCAACAATAGGGCGCTTAACCGTGATTTTACTTGGCTCTAGTGCAGTGATCTCAACCATCTCCTTGTTGCTTCCGGTCATCAAAATTGCGCGTCCACCCACGGCAAAATCATAGCCTGTCGTATCGATAGGCAAATCCACTGCACCTTGTTGCACAGGCTGTAACAGTCTTGCATAGTCAGTAAAAATCGGCAGTGACCACACGCGGGAGCCGTAAGCGTAAAGCGCGGATTCAAATTGTTGGCGCTCCACCTCGCTAAAACTCACTTTAAACTCAAAAGTACGGCGCGGGCTTAAACGACGCGCAATGCGTTGTTCTGCGGCTGTCACGGATTGATGCACGCGGGTAAGCCACTCTAAATTTTCGGTCACGTCTTCCGACCAGTCGGGCATAAACGACCAGTCGGTTGAGCGCGAGCCGGTAATGCGTAAGGTGACAGGACTTTTGCCTAAAAAGTTAAACGTAACGACGCAATCAATCACTGGCGCGCCTTGCATGCCGACTTTAACCGTCCATTTTTTAAGGGCTAGCGCGTTAAATGTGCCGGATGTTGGGCCGACAAGCTCTATGCCCTCACCGCCAACCACGGAAACAGATAACAGTTTTACCGCACTTTTGTTGGCATTCCAGACTTGCACTTTAAAAGTCTGGTCGGTTGATATAGAGCCAAGATTGACGGTGTGCGGGATGACAATAATGCGCTTGTAAAGATCAGAGTAATAGTTAGGGATAACATACGCCTGCGCACCCAACGTCTGATTTTTGATATTGCGTGCGTGAATCTGCCCGTTGGCTATTGCATTTTGTGCAACAAGTCGGGAATTTGCGCCGCGATACGTAACCAATCCGTCAAGATAACCGGTATCTTTAATTTGTACGGTGGCGCCGCTAGAAATCTTATATCCGTTAATCTTAGCCATATGGATTACTCAATAATACGGTATGCCACGCCGTATTCGCCGGAGTTTTCGCTTCCTTCCGCCGCAATCGATGTGGCGGCGGTTTGATATTGCGCACTCGGCACAAACATCCAAGTCTCGCCGTTAATTTGTAATTTCTGGCGCGGCACGATGCCGACAATTTTGCACTCATAGCGATCCGGGACGGTACCGAGACGGCGAAATAAGTTATCTTTACATTGTGCGATCACCGCATTAGGCACCGGCATTGCTAGCTGTCCGAATTTGCTTTGACTATGGGTTAATAACATCCGGTCCGGATTATGCTCGCGATCATCAGCACGTCCATTTGTAAGCATATAACAGCCGGTCTCAGATGATGGCAAAGCGTACTCATAACGTGAATCTGCACAAAAATACCAAGGCGCCCGGGTATCCCCGCCAATCTTATCAGCGCGAACAGCCGGCCCGTAAGAATTATCCCCGGAAGACATGCCGAAAGTATGGTAGTCATTTAAACGAGGACGGTTATAAGTACTATTATTAACTGTTGTCCCAAAAACGTATTGTCCGCCGGTATATTGCCCCTCTTTGTTGAGCGTGCCAAACCCAAAATGGCGGAACCGCTCCGCTTGATACTGCACACACACATGCAAGTATTGCGCCGTGCCGAAAAAGTCATAACTGACAAATTTACCGTTTTGCAAATGGGACGTGCGGGTTTTTGTTTTGAGGTAAGAGTTATTGCATGACGCCCCCGGCTGGTTGAAGCAGTCGCGATTTTTATCAACGCCGGTGCTGGCAATTACAAACAACATATCGTCTTTAAACTCAAGTGCCCAATAGCCATCTGCGTTGCTTAAATAAAGCACATTTGTGCTATTTTTTTGGATAGTCCAGTTAAGGTTAACCGCAAACTCGGCGAGCTTACTTAGTAAATCTGCGACGTTAGCCGCGGTGCCTGTTTGATACGCCATATTACGCTCCAAGCTCTAATACGAAATAATCGGTTGTTGTGGTGCGAAACGCGCCGTTACACACCACGCCTTTGTTGCCATTTGGCAATGTCACCTCGTCGCCCACCGCACGTTGTACGCCAGGAATCCAATAAACGCCATCATACGCGCCCCAACGGTTAATGCCCTGGCTGCCATCGGCCAGCCCCATAAACTCTACGGGATAAAGCGGGTAATGTCCGCCGGGTGACGCAGTCACCGCTTTAAGTACATTCCAGGAGCGGGATGAGTGTTTCTGCGAAATTGCCATCGGATAAAGCACTTGAGCCTCCGAATCATTGCTATATCTACTGTAATTTGAGCCACTGAAATCTCGCCAGCTTTGGTCTGGCGTAAATAGCCAGCAGTTGCCGCTAAGTGGATTTGCAATAGAGGAGCTGTAAGACTCGGTATTGGAGTAACGCAACAAAATCGGACTGTTACTACTGCTAATCGGTGTCTTTGTCGGCGCCGTGCCGGCAATACAAAGCGGGTACGGATATTCTGTCGGCGGTACAGTCGGCAAAATAAAGCCACAATAAGCACTTGAGCACACATTAGAGATACGCGTCACCACCTTAAAGCAACGGCCATCGGCGACCATGTAATAGTCAATCGGGCGCGCGTCAGCAAATAACACCACTCCCGGCGAGATATTGATAATCCCTGCTTGTACGTTATCGCCGCTAACTAATGCGCTATTAAAAAACGTACCGCCGAAAAAGTTAAGGTTGTAAATGTCTTGCGAGATACTATTGACAGATTCGCACATCACATAAATATCTTGCTCAACTCCGGTTCCGGTAGATTTCCAAACGATTTTCCGTTTTTCGACTTCCGTTGCTGTTTTTGCAACGGTTTTGTCCAACAACACCGTCCATGCCTGCCCATTGGCAACCAGCGTCGGGTCGGTGGTTAAAAACTTATTGAGTATGTCAAGCAAATCGCGCTCATTTTGCGCGGTGCCGGTTTTGTATGCCATGATGTAACCCCTTAATTTAAAATATCTTTTACTGTTTTTTTGTTTGCGCGTAGCATAGTGATGACTGCCTTTTGACCCACATTGGTATTGAGCCCCGCGGTAAATAACTCTGCACTGTCAACTGCCAAGGTTTGCTGGATGTTGACCGGTGATGCTACCACCTGCGCGCCTGTGCGACCGTCGCGCAAGGAATCACTTAACCCGGGCTCACTGTAGCTTGGCACAGGTGGGACAGATACCGGCCCGCCTGAAGCACGTTTGAGTAGCCGCTTGTTGTTGATTGCGTCCATAAACGCGTGCCCATAGTGCGATACAGCAGACGCTTGGATTACCCATTCACCGTCCGACAAACGGGCCGGAATGGAATCCGATGTGCTTGTACCTGGCCCACGAATCGGACCGCCGGTGGCATAACCACCCGCGCCGGAAAATGCGCTAGCGATAGCACTCCACCAGCTCCCGGCAGAACTTGTGACTTGCGTGACAAGTTGTTGTGCCGCAATCCGAATCATTGCATCTAAAATCGTGTTAGTGAGATTTAACACCGCTTCACGCAAGGTCATTGTCCCTTTGGCAAGCCCTACAATAGAGGTTTGCAATCCTTCGGTTAAACCCTCTTTAAAGGTTTTTTCAAGGTCGTTGCCTGCGTTTTTAAGCTCGGCAATCTTGATTTTCATGCCCTCTAGAGAGCTTTTGGCCGCTTCACCTTGCGCGCCAGGCATTTTGGCCAATTTTTCCAATACCGGGATTTGTTTTTCAAGCTCCGCCACAGTTTCGCCGTATAAGGCTTTTAATTGCTGCTGGCCCTCAAGATGACTAATTAAGCCCACCTGCACCTGCGCTTGGATACGTTGTTCTTGCGTGCTTTGGTTTTGATACAAGCGATTGATTTCGGCTTGCACACCATCCACCTGCGCCTTGGCTTGTTCCAATGGCAAGATTTTTTTAATCAGATTAATCCCGTCCACATTGGAGTGCTTGGTAAACTCGGCTAATAGCTTGTTATAACGCCCCTCAATGTCGGTAAGGTTGGCTTTCACCTCCTGCCCCGTCAGGCGCAAATACTGCACGTTAAGCGCAAGGTTTTTGTCCGTCGCATCGTATTTTTGTTTTTTCGATTTGTTTTTCTTGGCTTTTTCGCCTGCTTCGATTTTAGCGGCGTATTGTGCGGCGAGTTTGCGTTGCTCGTCGTTTAATCCTTCTTTCTCCGCGTCATACATAATCTTTTGCGCGGTGCCCATGCCGGCAGTTGCGGCGCGGTCTTTTAACCGCTCAAGCCAGGATTCATTTTTTTTGTTTTGCTTTGCCTGCTCAATTTGTTTGTTAAGGTCAATCATCATGTTAATGCGGGCGATAAACGGATCCATTTCGCTTGCCGCATTGCCGGCTTGCTTGCTTAACGCAATAAATGCTTGCTTCATGTTTTCGAGTTGTTCGGTCGCCGTCATGGTTGCTTGTGTCAACTCATTACGCAGTTTTTTCTCAGCTTGCGTCAATTCGCCGCTCATGGATTGCATTTGTTCTTCGGCGGATTTGATGGCTTTTTTGAGCTCTTCTTGCGTTTCTGCGGCTTCTAGGCCACCAAGGTCTTTTAACCGCTCGGCAAATTCGCCACCGGCTTCCATCGCCGCGTTAAATGCGGCGGTGAGTTGCTCCTGATTGATGTCAGCCAACTCTCCCGTTGTCTCGCTCAAGTCATTAACCGTGGCTTGTAGCGTCTTAATTTGCGCATTAACCTGATTTATCTCGTCTGCATTAATTAATCCGCCCATCACGCTAAAGCGGTTTTTATTGAGCAATTCATCGCGGCGCTTAATCAACTCATCAAGCTGTGCTTTGGCTTCCTCAATTGCTTTATTGTTGGTTTCAACTTGGCTCACGCGCTCACTAAATCCGCCAATTTCGCCCAGCTCCTTGCGGGCTTGGATTAATGATTGCGTTTTTTCGATGTTTGACTGGATGCTGTTGGCCGTTTGCTGATATTGCGCATCAAGCTCCGCCTCTTTACCTTTGATGTATTCATAGGCCGCGTACAGGCCAAAAATAGCGGTAATAGCAAGCCCAATAGGGCCGCCCGCAAGCGCTAGTAAACTTTGGCCTAGTCCGCTAAACGTTGCGGCGCGCATAGCCACAGCAAGGTTGCGGTTAGCTAATGCAAGACGTTCTGTGGCCAGTGTTGCTCTATCGGTTGACGCGGCCATCGCCACTGATGCCTGAGCGGCTTTAACCTCAATGGCGGCACGCGCAACCAGTGTATTGTTGGACGCCGCTGTCACCGCGGCATTGCGCGCCATAGCCACCGCACTTTGTACCATACCGGCGACAAAGCGGGAGGCGGCCACTGCGGCAACCACAAGTGCAACATTGCCAAACAAATCTAGATTATTAGCAAGCCCACTGATTGCGGCCGCCACTGTTGCGGTTAAAGAGATAGCGTTGTCGGTTTTGTTAAGGTATTCCTTCCATGCGTTGCCAAAATGTGAGCCGGCACGACCGATAGTCAGCGGCATGGATTCATATTGTTTTTCGATTTCGGCCGCAGCTTCTTTGGTGGCGCTTAAGATAATCTGTGGTGTGAGCTCGCCATCTTCGGCCATTTTGCGCAATTCGGCGCGGGTTTTGCCGAGGGATTTTTGCAACACCTCCAAAAAGATAGGCATTTGCTCGGCGACCGAGTTAAATTCCTCGCCGCGCAAAGTACCGGAGGCTAACCCTTGGGATAACTGGATAATGGCGTATTTAGCCTCCTCGGGTAATGCCCCGGAGACGACCACCATTTGTTGCAATGTGCGGGTAAATTGGAGGAGTTCCGCGCTGTTGGCTTTATCACCCAAAGCGCGGTAAACACGAGTATAAAGCTCCGCAGTGGATTTAAACGCATTGCCCGTCTCGTTAGAGATGTCCATTAACTCTCTAAATGTGCCTTTTGCCTCGTTGTTTGTGCGAGAGACAAGTTTAATGCGCGCCTGATAGCTAGTCATAGCATCGGCATCAAGCAAGATACTTTTAGCGCCAAGTGACACCCCGGCAATGGCGGTAAATCCTAATAATTGGGATTTAAACCCGTTTAATTGTTGGCTGACACTGTTTAATTCTGTTTTGGTTTGTTTTAGTTTGTTATTAAGTTGCCCGGTGACGGTATCCAGCACGCTTAAACCTTGCGCACCCGCTTTACCTTGCGCGCTCAAGCGATCACTTGCCGTGCCAACGCCTGTGATTTCTGCCTTAAACTGTTTAAAATTGCGCACCGCCGCATCCACATCAGCTTTAATTCGCATTGCAAGCGTCAAGGTATCTGCTGCCATAAATTCACCTTAAAAATTGACCGCACTTTATGCGGTCAGGTCGTTAATATAATTAGTTAAATCTTTGCCACCGCTAAATCCTACGGCGCAATCTATTGCTCGTGCGGCACGTTCACGGCGGGCGCGGAGCATGGATTTCTCGTAAAACAAGATGAGTTGTCGGGCGGTGTATTGCCCCAGCTCGTTAAATTGGTGACCGTTAGCCACCAAGTGCTCTATGATTTCTCCCCAATCAGGCGGCGCGCATTGGTCTGTGCTATTTGCTCGACTAGCGGTTGCACCGCTTTGCGGGTAAAAAAATTGCTGTTGACCGCCCACCACAACAACATCAAATCTTCGCCTTCCTGGGCATTTAGGTTTGCAACAAACTCCACAGGCTTGTTAATGGATACGGCAACCAGCTCAATAATGGCTTCGTAGTTGTCAGCAAGGGCTTGCATAATCTCATCCCACCGCGCATTTTCGGGCTTATCGACACTGGCTAATTGGTTGCGCAAAGTTGCGATAAACGCCGCCAATTTGGCGTTATGCTGCATTTGTTGGATGAGCGTGTATTCTTTCACGGTGACAGTTTCACCGCCCACGGTGATGTCGCGATTTGGGTAGAGGATGTCAAGTTCGGAGGTGGCTTGGTTTTCCATTTTTATTGCTCTTATATTTTGCTTGGAGAGCTCCCCGGGCATTATCCCGGGGAGTGGTGGGTTTATTTGCGGATTTTAATGACGCGGCCAAAACGACCGAGCGTGGCGTCGCCTACTTTTGTGGTGTCAGCGAGCACGGTGGCTTTGGTATTTAGCGCATCTAACGAGTTTTCGTTGTTGATGAGACTCAGTGCTTCGGTCGGAGTAAAGTTGATTTTGTATAACTCAACCACGTTCCACTCATTATTTTCCGCCAAGTTAATGCCCTCATAGCGCAAGAACAGATCTTTCGGATTGGTGGTGAGCATTGCAATGATTTCAACTTGCCCGTATTTATACGCCACAGTATCGGTATTGGCTGCAATGTCTTTCAGAAACTCTACTGCGCCAAAAATTGGTTCTACGGTGTAATCCGTGCCTTCAACTAATGAGCCGATTTTTACTTCGCTTACATCTTGATGCGCTAATGTAATGCGGTCTCCTGCTTTAATTACTGCCGGCAATTTCTCACTTGTTACACTACCACCTGGCACTGTTACAGGTTCACCGAGCAACAATAACGCTAGGTTCGCCGCGCTAAACTCATGAAATTTAGCCGATACTTCGCCTGATTTCCCGGTGATAATTTTGCGTACTTTTTGGCGGGAGCCGGAGTAAGATTCGGTATGTTCAAAACTTTCCACCGTTAATGAGATAGATAGTTCAGACACATCACCCACCCAGCGTTGCGCACCAACATTGCCCATTGCGTCACGCACGGCAAGATAGAGTTTTCCTTGGCCGTAAGAATACGTTTCAACGTGTGCCATTATTGTTCTCCTTGATTTTGATTTTCGGTTTCACCGTCGGCAGACGGCGGATTTTCGGCGTTGTCGCCTGGCTGTTGTTCGGATTGAGCGGACTGTTCTGAGGCCACTTGCTCAGTCGGCTTATCAGATTCATCCGATTTTTTCACCGCACTTTTTCCGCTCACGCCGATTTGATGACGGATGAGATACGCCGCGTCAGCGTCTGTTACCTCAATCACATCACCTGCGGCATAGCTAATGCCGGCGTGGACATGCGGTTGGTTTAATTTAATTTGCTTCATCGGTTTCTCCCTATGATGATTTTGGTTTGGTAGGTCTCCATCCAAACGAGATAAGAGTTGGTGTAATCCACAATGTCACCACGGACAAAAAAGGTTTCTTTTGCACCCGGCACCGGTGGACGCCAACCCATTAACTGCTCGCGGATTTTGCCGATAACCGGATTGCTTACGCTCAAATGCGGCGTTTCGACGTTGTACTGATACGACTGCACAATCACGATGACCGAAAAGCTCACGGTGACCATTTGACGTATCGCCACATCATTGAGCGTTCCCATCTCACCGTTTGGCACAACAAACACCGCAGGCGTTGCCAAGCCCGCCAAACTCACATCACTGATAGAACGATATTCGGCGGTAGATCCCAACGTGTGGATGTAGTCCGGCTGTAGGGGTTTGAGCTGCTCAATTACATGCTTAATGTCAAACGGTCCGTATTGCATTAGTAATCCTTCAAGGTTTCAGCAGTAAACACGCGGTCGCTGGCTTTTTTGCTAAATTTCGGCAGACCGGTAAACGGTACGAGGTCGTCTTCCCAGCCAAGCGAAAATTTACCTTCAGCGACCTGCTGCAACAATTTGAGCGTGTCGCGGTAGTCGCGCACAATCGGGTTGTCCGCTTCTTTGGCCGGCAAATGCTGGTGCAGGTAGTAGCGGACGATGTTGCGCGCCCAAGCAACCAAAATCCTCGGTACACGCTTAAACGGCAACTTATAGCCACGTTGACGCAAATAACCGTCAATTAACGCACTTGAGTCGGCAATCACCTCTTCGATGCGGGCGATTGCCTGTTGCGCTTTTTCAACAGCCGCCGGTGGTTCGCCGGCGACATCCTCACCGTCAATGATTTTGCCGATAATGCGCCAGTCGGCAGGTGGTTGCCCCACCTGCGCGGTAACTTGCGCCAGCTCCATCACGCCCGGCTTTTCGCCTAATTGTTGCAGTGTGATATACATGCGGCGACCTTACGCGATAACGTTTTTCAAGAAAAAGCCTAAATCCTTCGCGGTGATCAACTCCTTAACGGACTCGCCGACGCGGTGACGATTGCCGCCACGGTAGCCGATGTCGTTGTCAAAGATGGTGCGCACTTCGCGGGTACCAAATTGGGCGGTCAAGCCAAAGGTAGTGCCGTGTTGGGTGTCGGCTAATACATCACGATAAATCAATGAGCAGTGACCACCCCAAGCGTTCGCCAATACCGGCTTTTTCGCTTGATTCACGGTATTAACCAACGTCTGACCAACTAAGATTTGGTCGAGCTCAAACAACTCTCGCAAAAACTCCAACGGCACTAAGCCGGAATCACCCAACGTACCGTTATACGCTTTGATGATTTTCTTATTGGTGCGTAACGCAGTTGCCGCTTTTTGCCCTAAAACCATGATATTTGGTCGCATAATTGGCGCATCCAATGCTTCCAACAGCTGACGGATTGGATCGGAATCATCATGTGTCCACTGGTCGTTACCGGATAGGGTTTTGACGTTACCGTTGACATAGGATTTTTCATTAAACACTAAACCTGCGGTGCGGATTTCGCGCGCCAGCTCAATCAAGTTAATGGTTTGCTCCACGGCACGACCGTCAGGGTCGTAATTTGCAGGGGCGTTTTTCGCATCAACGACTGGCACCGGTGCGTCTAATGCGTGGTCTTCGGTGGAGGCGGTTAATTCGGTGGCGCTAAATTCCACTTGGTTTGGGCGTGAGGTACGGCCGACAATGGTTTTAGGTACGGTAAAACCTTCGCCTAAATCATGTTGCAAATACTTAAATTCTTGCTTGCCTACATCAGTGCGGGGTAACACATCATCGGCAATCATGCGGCGGTTGCGGTAAGCAATCGCAATGGCGGTTAAAACCGGATTAACCGGAAAATTTGCTTTACTCATTTTTAATCCTTTTTCAATAGATGAAATTTAATTACAGTTTTGCTTAATTTTGATGAACGGGTTATTCAGCGGCAAAACCCGGGGTGATAAACAAGGAGCCCAAATCACCTTCCGCGCCGTCTTCTTCGGCAAAGCCAATATAGGCTTGTTTGGCGGTGGCTTTCACAGCTCGACCTTGCGCATCGGTAGTTAATGGGTCGCCACGTTTGATGTCGGCGCCGTACATTACCGGATACAAACCGCTACGCACTACATCCACATGTTCGCCCGGGTCTTTCGGCACGCGGGTGGAAATACCGATTAACTTATCGGTGGTGGCGGTCGCTTGTTTTGCGCCGTCTTTTTCTTCGCCGAAAGCGACAATGCGATAACCTTCGATTTTGCCTTCGGTAACGTAGGCGGTGATTAATTCAGGGGTATTGCTCATTTTTGTGCTCCTTTCATAATGTGATTAACGGCATCGGTCATTGAGATTTCAACGCCCGCTTTCGCTTGTTCCGTTTGATATGCGGTGGCCGCTCTGGCGATAGACGCACCGTCGGCAAAGTCCACCGCGTCTTTGTCTTTTTCGCCCGGCTCGCCGGATTTTTCCGAAAAGTCCACCGGTTTAGCGTTGAGCACGTCTTTTAATACGTCAATGGACGATTTAGAGACGGTTTGCGAGCCGTCAGAAAATGAAACCGGCGCGTTACCCAGTTGTACCATCACTTCAACCAATGCCGCTTTGTGTGCCGGCAAGACCTTGCCCGCTTTCACTAAGCTATCGGCAAAATCAGTGGCTTCTTTTTTCTGTTTTTCTGCTTCCGCTTTGGCCTTTTCGTTCTCAGCGGCTTTGACTTTGTCTTCACGTTCCGCAATAGCGGCTTCACGTGCGGCAAAGTCGGCTTCTTTTTTCGCCACTTCATCGGCTGCCAATTTTGCGGCGGCGGCTTCAATGGCGGCTTTTTGTTCTGCTTCTGTCATGGTTTTCTCCTGTGGTTTTGGGTTAGCAGAGTCGGATTCTTCAAAAGCAAAGTCGGCAAACGCATTCTCACCGCCTTGGCTTTCGGCAAAGTTTACGTCTGCCAAGCCTTTCACCGCAGGCGGCACAGCGCCTAAAAAGCCTACATGACGTAAATAATAATGACCGGGTTTCGGATTGCCGGTAGTTTCCGGCAGGAAAATGGATGCACTGCGCTTTTTGTAGCGTCCGGCATTCACCGCCTCGGCGAAGGCTGCGTCAACTTGTCCCACGTGGGCGTAAAGTATGCCGTCCTCCACGCTGGTCTGTTTCACCCAGCCGTAAGCCGGAGCGGTGAGATTGGGGTGACCGATAACAATCGGCGATTCGAATAGTTTTGGATCATATTGCGCGCTCAAATCTTCTAACGCAGATTGCGAAAAGCTAATTTCGCGCCCGTCCATTGCGGTATGGGTGCCGACGCGCATAATTTCCATTTTGGTGAGTTTCACAGATAAATAACCTCGGATGTGTGTTTTATGGCCACAGTATGCCGAGGCGACGGAAATTTGTATTTTTTCCGCGTTTGGAATTATTAAACGGGGTAATTTTGCAAATGCAGGATTATTTAGAGGGGGATTATCGTTTCTAGCGTGTTTATAAACGTTTATAAACACGCTAAAACGAATTCGAGGTATAGTTTATCGTTTTTTCATTTAAAACGCCTGTACGCGCGTTTTACGCGTTAAAATCGTTTTTTAGATGTTTTCGGGCTATATCAAGTAATCGTTGCTCGTCGGCGGCGGATAACCCGAGCCATGGGCGCGCCGGAATCGTTACGCTTTTCACCCGGCGTCCGTGCACATTTAACGCTTTGGCATTTTTTGCGGTGATCGTTCCGCCGAATTGGTGGATTGCCGCATAAGGGCGGTCGGAGCCAAACACCACGCCAGAATCATCTGCTTGGTAGCGCAGTGTACCACTTAAATGCCCGTCAAGGGTTAAAATTTTATCGGCGTTTTTCTTTTTGGTGTCGCGATACCAATCCTGCAAAGGCACCCAAGGCGTGCCGTCCGGGGCTTTCTGCGCAACAAACCGGGCAAAATGGATTGCCAACAGCTCTTCGCCCATTTCGGCAAACATCAGCTTAGGACGATTTAATTTCGCCAAGGCCTTATCAATCACGCGGCTAAGCTCCGAAATATCTAGTTTAATGTTGACTGCGGTCATATTTTGTCCTATATTGATTTTAGCGCATCGGGTGGGCAGTCCCCGCCAGGACCTCAAATCCCACACCCGGCGAGACTCACTTGTGGCGGCGGGTGAGTTTTTTAATCTTCGTCGTCCCGGTAATACAACATCACACCGGTGCGCACCTGTTCTAAGTATTCGTCTTTGTCCGGCGCAAATATCGTCACGCCGTCCCAACCATCACTGCCCACATCAAACACCGCCAATGCCGGAATATTTGTTTTGATACCATCAATTTTAAAGCGGGCAATATAACGGCGTCGCACAACCATTTTATCAATATTCAGCCAGTGCTCGGTACGCGTCCAGATTTCATCCGGCTGTTGTAACGCTAATGCGAGGAGTTTTAAATACACCTCTCGCCCGCGCTTTTTGAGCTTGGAGTGCCCACTGCGAGAAGTAAATAGGGCGTCGCTGATCACCAGACTTTCACCCAGCACATCTTTAAATATTGCGGGCTTTTCTGCCGTCGCGCCGAATTCGGATAAAAATTCGTTAATGTAAAATCCGTCATCTTTGTCGGACGGCAACAATAAACTGCTGGACACTTTGCGCGGGGTCGGCATTGGGATTGGCGTATCTTTTCGGTGCGGGTAAAACTCCACGCGGCGCGGTTGTCCGCTGTCGTCTAACGGCGGCGGGGTTTGGCTGGTTAAGCGTGACGCACCGGGGATATGCTCAAAGCCGGGGTCGATACCTTTCGGCACGTTGACAATACGCGGATTCAAACCGCGTGCGCCGACAATACGTTCCTCCCACTCAATTTTGGGTGCCTTATCCACTTTGAGTCCGTTGCGATCCATGTAGGCTTGACTACGCCCAATCACGGTGCATTGACAGCCCCATGCGTTAATGGGGAAATGGGTTTGCCACCACGGATCATCGTGGCGCAAAATCAACCCGTCCCAGTGCATATGTTCAATGCGAGGGTGGCTGACGGCGTCGCTGTGGACGTACTCCCAATAGGGCATGACATCTTTAAGCTCTTGCAGTTGGGCGTATCTGCCTGCTTGATAGCTCGAGCGCAAGTTGGTTTCATAAATCACCCGACTGCGCCAGTTGCGCCCGCCGTGATAGTCCCAGCCATATTTAGCGACGATATTGTCAAAATCCTTTCTAAAATCTTCTAACGTTTTGCCGTTAGCAATAAAGTCGTTAATGGCGGCGGCAAAGTCTTCAATGATTTCACGGCGGTTTGCTCCCGCAACCACTGCCGCGTAATCATGCTCAGCGTTGTAAATGTCCGTCCATGTAGCGGTAGGTGTCGGGATTTTGCGCTTATAAAACTCAATTTGCTCGTTAAACGGTACGCTGCCATAGGTCGCTTTATTCATTTTTTGCCTCGCTTGCCGCCGCTTCGCGCCCGCTTAAATTCGCCGCGTTGAGTGCTAGCGCCATAGCGGCCGTATATTGTTCGAGGCTCATATCCGGCATCAAGGTTAACAGCTCATCGCGCATTTGCTCTAAAGATTCCGCGCGCTCGGCAAGAGCGCGTACATGGATCAACCAGTTATCAATTACCGGCGCAAGATTGTTGTCGATCTGGTCAACCATGTGACCCGGGATGTCTTTTTCCGTTTCGCCCGCAAAATCTGCCGTTTTCTTAGCGGGTTCTTTTGGTGCCGGGTCATCATTATTCTGGGATTCTGCCTTTTCCCACTCGCCGCCGTAGGACGCTTGGATTTGCCCCAAAGTCGGACGGTAGCCGGTAGTCTCAAAAACGACCTTGTCGCGGTTGGCTTTTTCGTTCAAGTCTTCCGCCTCGTCAAATACCCTAAACACACGCGGTGGGCGAGCATTAGCAAAGTTCATCGCAGTTAGCCATGCCACCGGGCCACGATTAAAAGATTCGCAGATGACGTCAGAGTCTGCTTTAATGATGGATTCTAATACTTTTTCTTGCAGATCATCATTTCCTAAGCGACCAGCCGTGCCGCCGGATGATGAGGTTTGTCCCAAGACGACACGTTGGATCCCCTCGTTCATAGTGTCAAATAGCTCTTTATAGGATCCGTTGCCGCTGCGCCCTTGGCTTAATAGTTCAATCGGCATATCAAGCGGCATAACAATGCCGCTGTCGGATTGGATAGATTCGACTGCTTCCAATAAGCGTTTCTGGTCAGCCTCACTGGCATTTTTGCCATAGCGTCCAAGCACTGTCGGCATGCCGAACTTTTCTAAAAAAATCAGCCAAAATTTGACGCCGTTACGTTTAAAAAAGCTCAACCAATACAACCAGTGCGCAAGACCAATACCGTACGGCTCGTCGTCGTGGTCGGCACCGGTGCAAAAACTCCAAAAATACGGTGCCGGGCACTCGATACCGGAGGTTTGATTGGCGCGGGTGAGTAGGCGTAATTCGCCTTTCGGGGTAAAACGGAAGCGGCGACGATTGCGCACTTTGACGTCCGCCACATATTTGCCGTCATCATTGACACGATACACCAGCTCCGCTACGGCGTAGCCGTAAAAAATGCCGTAGTGCATCAGTTTGGTAATGCGATCAAAACCGATTTCTGCGACCCAGTTACGGATAAAATCCGCCGCTTCCACATCTTGCGGTTCGTCGCTTGCCGGCTCTACCGTCCATTCTCGGGAGACCAGCGCGTCTTGGCGTTGGGTAAAAGTACGTTTAACTTCCTCATCGCTTAATACTTTTTCATAAAGCGACAGGTCGCCGTTGCCGCGCCCGCGGAGCACGCCATCTTCGGGCTGTGCCAGCTCGCCCATGTAGGCTTTGGTGATGTCCTGCCCGTCGCCGGTGCTTGCAATAGCGCGGTTGGTTTCCGGTTTTTTGTTTTTACTTTTAAACCAATCTTTAATGCCCATAATTAATATCCTCTAAAATTATTGTGTCCGCGCACCGTACCAAATCCATGCGCGGAAAATCCCGCACTTGTGCCGAATAAATCCGCTGTATCGCGCCGTTTGCCTGCTTTAAAGTCAATTTCAAATCCCTCGTCAGTACGATAGGCGTAATAGAGCAAGAGTTTAGCTATGCCTGCGTCACCGTGGCGTTGCGTGCCACTGGTGCCCGTGGTGCGTTTGTCGGGGATTCGCGGTGTGCCTTTAATGACCTGGAATGCGCGTAAATCGTCGAGCATATCCGCGTGGCGCGGGATACCGTGAAAGGTTCCGTCCTCAAGAGCGGCTTTAAACGGTGGCGCGTGCTGGGCGTACCAGGATTCGCTTAACATCACCGATTCGACCACTTGTCCGTAACGGTCAAATGCCGCCTCAGATAAAAACTGCCCGTTACCGCGTCCATCATTGGCCGCTTTGGATAAGCGCGGTAGGCGGTCACCAATGTAATAGTAAATTTGTTCCTGTTGCTTAAATGGCACCTTGGACATTTCCAGCACCAGCACTTCTTTTAGCGTTAAATCGGGCTGTTCTTGTCCCACACAAATCACCGACAAGTCACCGCTCCGTGCAAAGTCTTCGCCGATGTAGCTGCGTTGTCCGTTCGGTAAGGCTTGCAACACCGGGAGCAGGTTTTCTTCGCACCACTCCTCAATTTCCGCATAGCGCACCGGCTCGTCAATCAGGCTAAATTCGTCGTTTTTGGTTAAGCGGATGAGCGGGGTGTCTTTGCTCATACGGCTTTCAATGAGCGCACGGGTAAGCCATGCGCCGCCTGAGTTGCGCGGGATACAATCCAACTCTTCGGACGCCGCGTCGCCGTAAGAGGCACGGATTTCAGCCACCCAAGCGTCTTCGGCTTCCTGCGTCCATTCGCGGCCCAAGCGCAGGCAAATTCGGCGATAAAGCCCGTCTTGGATGGCTTCATCGAATGGGATGGTGTGCAGGCTATAGGGTTTTTTGCCTGCTTTAACGTCGCTAATCAGCTCGTTAAACGGATTATCCACACCATTATGGGTGCTGATGATATGCACCTGACCGCCCCACATCAAAAGCGCCATCGCCGCTTTCATCAACTCCGCCAAATCCTCATGGAACGCGGCTTCGTCGATAATCACGCGTCCTTGTTTACCCCGTAAGTTAGAGGGGCGGGAAGACAGTGCGGTGATACGCCAACCACTGGCAAAGCGGATGATGTAGGCTAAAATCGCTTTTTCTTCGTCGCCTTCCTTAAAGATTTCCTCGGCTTCTTCGATTTCGCCCGCTGCCAGCCCGTAGGCTTTCGCCCAGTTTCCGCAGTCGCGGATAAACTCTAGCGCCATCTCCTTGTTGTAGCCGATGTACCAAGAGTCCATGCCTTGCTGAGACGCCGCCAAAAGTGCGGTGTCGGCGGCTTCGCCCCAAGATAGACCGATACGCCGTGACTTTTCGCAAACTTTCACAGCAGTGGTATCAGCACACCATTTTTGCTGATATGGTAACAACACGGCGGGCGTGCGGGCGGTTTCGGTGAGGTTTTCCATTTATGCGGTGATCCCTAAAATTTGCTGACGGATTTGGTCTGCCGTATCGGCACTCAAGCCACCTTTTTTCACCAACGTGTCCACTTCCCGTGCGGCGGCTTCGGCGCGGGCTTTGATTTCGGCTTGGTATTTTTTGAGATTGATACTGGCGCCAATCAGCGGACTGATGTTTTTGCCTACAAAGGACAAGGCGGCAAGGCGTTTCATTGGGTCGTCTTTTTCCTTGATTTCTTCAAGGTTCATCAAAGCGTGGAAAACTTCACTTTGGATCATTTCCAAAATAGCGTCGCTTTGTGTGCCTTTGTCGTTGCTAATATTGTCCGAGATGATTTTCGCCGCTTCGGTACTGGCTTTCACAGACGCCAAACGACGTTCTAATGCTTGCCCATAGCGGTGCACCGCACTGCGTGAGATGTCATAACCTCGGGCTTTTAGGGCTTCTTCCAGTGCGCTGTAATCGCTAAAGTTATTTTCAACAAGAGCGGCGTCCAGCCAATCTTTGACGTTTTGCGGCAGTTGTTTAACGGTTGAGCGTTTCGGCATGGCGACTCCTTACCAGTATTTTTCAGGGCGGGCAATGCCGTTGATAGATTCGCTGGTGTACTCGACAAAATCAATGCCTTCCGAGGTCAATTTGCTGTGCCAGCGGGCGGTATCGCGTCCGCGTAACTCAATCAATTTGCGTCCGGCTAAATAATCCATTTCGCGGCGTAATTCAAGGGCGGTTAGTTGCATTGGTACGCTTTGGATGGTGGTTAAAATCAGGCTTTCCGGCGCTCCAATAGGCCGTGCATGGTCGAGCGTCAACAAAATCAACCAGCGCACGTGTTCGCGTTTATTTTTTTCAAATTGGATCATGTTAGCTTCTTCCATACATTAAAATAACCTTATCTAACTTTTCATTAATGGCGTCGTAGCGCGCCGAGTTTACCGATTCGCTCCGGATAGCGTCCTCGCGTCGCTGATAGTCCTCCGGCATTTTTATCTTTAGTTCCATGACAATGTTATTGGCCGCTTCCGAGAGTCTGCGCGCCTCTTTGATGTCTTGGTGGAGCTGTTGATATTGGGTTTCGGTAAATTTAAATTTCTCGTTGAGCTTGGACTCAAACTGGGCAAGCAGGATTTTGCCAAAGCCAATCAACATACCGATGATAGTAATGACCAGGCTCACAAAAAAGGTGATCACCTGCCACGTGCTGACTTCCGTCATTTTTCTTCTCCCTTTTGCACATAATTAATTAAATCTACGTGCAACCCGGCACAAATGCCGTAAAGGTCATACATTTCCTTTAGCGCCACCAAGACCGCGTCACTGTGATTTTGCGGGAGTGGCGGCAGGGTTTGGCACGGCACCGCTAATGCCGATGGTAGCGGTTTTGGCTGCGCGGGCGCGGGCTTCGGCGAGTTTGTGCAGGCTGTCAGCAGGATAGCGGCAATCGCGACGGCTATGCCCGTTTTTCGTAAGGGTTTGCTGTAGTTCATAGGTTGTTTGGTCTCCTTCGGTTTGGTAATCGGTAAGTTTGGCAATAGTGGCTTGGCTGACGATAGTTGCTGCCATAATGTCACGCCCAAGACGGTCTAACTGTCCCTTAATTTCTGTTTTTTCCGTCTGCTCATAGGCGGCTTTGGTATCGGCAACACCGCGCTCATAGGCTTGGTAGCAACTCCAAAAAGTAAAAAGCCCAACCAGTACGCAATTAATCATCAATGTGCCGATGTCGGATTTTAAAAATGCGTTTAACGCCTTTACAAACATTGCGGAATCCCCCAGTTAATATAAAGCGGTTGCCAGCGGTAGATAATACGCTGTGGATAGCCCCGATTTTCGGCGAAATTCGCACGGCTACGCCCACTATTGACAAGTTCCACGTTTTGCCAATAAATCAATGGATCAAGCCCTTGCGCCTTGGCTTTGCGTTTATCACGTTGCACCCAACCCAAGCCCCCGTTATATGCCGATAACATAAAGGCCATACGGTCGCATTCGGTACGAGCATTAATCTGTTCATAGTTGTAACGGTTATAACGCACTAACGCGCGCAACGCCCAGTCGGGGTTGTAGGGCTGATTGTCGGCAAGTTCGGGATACAACGCGGAAATCCAGTCGGCGGTTTTTGGCATAAACTGCGCCAAGCCTTGCGCGCCGACGGGCGAAAGTGCGGTCGTTTTCCACTGCGATTCTTGGTGGATTTGCGCGGCAAATACAGGGATTGGGGCATTTAAGCCCCAAACGGCATAGCTTTCGCGGGTTAAGGTGCGTTGGTATTGCGCTGCCTGATTAGGCGAGCTGAAGGCTAACGGCACGCATAATACGGACGATAGCAACAGCGCCACCAAGGCATAGGCGCAAAATTTGAAGCACTTATTGGTGCGATGGACGACGCGCATAGTTATAGCCCTAACGTCACACCTAAAATAACCGCACCAACAATGAGCGCGCGGCGCAATACCACCATGGCAAAGACGTTCAAATAACCGTCGCAAATCGGATATTCCGGCTGATTTTCAGCACGCAAGGCGAGCTTGGATTCAGGTTTATTCCAGCGTTCGCGCAGGTAGCTGCCGGGGCTGGAATATGGAAATAGGGCGCGGTCTAAGTGGTAACCGATAATGGAGGCGATGGACACTAAAGCCAGTTTATACAACACTACGGGCAACTGCGCAGGTGAAATAAAACCGATGAGGGCCAGCAAACACAGGGCGGAAATGACCCACGACAACAGGCGACCGTGCTTTAATGCGTTTAAAAAACCTTTCATAAAAACTCCTTAAATTTGGGTAAATGGGTGGTTTGGAGTGTTTAGATTAGCTATCTGTTAACTTTGAGTATTTTGGACGCGTTTAGAATATTTTTGATGCACGGACAGGCAAACTAGGCATACCGAAAAACAGCAAGAAAAGGATCTCACAATGTAATGTATCAACCGTTTGCGCATTTAACTCCGCGCGGCAAGCCTTACGACCTGCCGCCCTTACCGAATAACGAAAAACGAGGAAAAACAATGGAAAAATTAACCTATGAACACATCAAATCCGTGATCAAAACGGCGGACTACTTACAATATGGCGTGCTTACGGTGTGCGTACTGACGCTGCAAAACGGCTTTACTGTCACAGGTGAAAGCGCATGCCTAAGCCTAGCAACGTATGACATGGAGGTCGGCAAGAAAGTCGCCTTTGATAATGCGATGGATAAGATTTTGATGCTAGAAGGTTATTTAGCTAAACAGCGGATGTTTGAAGCGACGCAGGGTAAATAAAAAACAGGGCGAAAGCCCTGTTTTATCTTAGTTAAAGCTCATTAAGCAAAAATTGCTTATCAGCCTCTTTTGCTTCTTCATCCTTGATATTTATTAATTTTTGCGACTTGTAATAGATTTTTACGGGGTCGTATTTCCCGTTTTCATTGTATGTAGTCAGTAACACCGAACCATCAGCAAAACTATAACTTTCTGCGATGAGCTCCCCTTTCTTTCCACTTTTTTGGCCACTCCCCACTTTGGAGTTATTCCCCATTAAATCTTCTTTTGAGATTACAGGCTCACCGTATTTTTCCGTTAATAACGGCAGTAATTTTTCTTTTGGGTATGCCGGAACCTCTGTCATTTGCAATTTAACTGTTTGCAATGTATTGCCAATAAATCTTAGTTCAGCGCGCACATACCCTGCATTAAATGCAAATTTGTCGCAATAAAAAAAACCGGGGATTGCTCGGAAAGGGTTGTTTATTTCAGGTATATGCCATTCACTTTCGCACAATTTATCCTTACTTTTCACATCCTCTAAAGTCATCCCAAACTTTAAATCCTTATACCCGTCAACGGGTGCGGCATTAACTACCATCGGTACTAATATACTTAACAATGCAATAAGTTTTTTCATTTTGGTTTCCTTTTTTTTGGTTAATAAATTCTTATTCCTGCGCCTTCGCCCAAAGCGCCATTAACAGTAAGCCTAAAATAGCCATGATATGCCCAGACAGGCCGAAAATTTGATTTTTTGCCATATAACTGCCAGCGATGATGATCACCACCGAAAAAATAAAGAGTTTAAACAGTCTTGATTTAATTAGCTTGACACGGATTTCTTGTTGTCTTCGTTGCTCGTCAGCTAACCTTTGCCTCTCTATTTCGGCAAAATGCAGTCTAATGCCGTAAGTACATGGCCCATTCCCACAATACTCATTAAATCGCAGGGTTGCCTTATTACACTGCGGGCACAACACCCTATGCGGGTGATCTAACGGGATTTCTGCGGTGTGCTGCCCGTGGTAGTGGTTTTCGGTTAAGTTGCCGCTGACTTGCGTGTTATTGTTTCCTTGGATTGTCATCGTCATAGCCATAATCCTCCATGTTGTGTTTAGCTAATGAGACTCTAATTCTTATTATTTTTTTCGGCTTTTCCTTGCGATTTGTACATTGTTATCGCCTTTGATTTCCATATTATCGGCGTCTGTATGGTTGTGTTGTTGGTTATGATTGCCTTCAATTTTCATGCCGGCACCCGCCCCTCCAAGCATAAATTGGCGCATTACTGGCGGCGCGGCGCGAAATGTTTCTAGTAGCTGTTGTTCTTCTGATGTTAGTTCAGCGTTTGAACGCACCCCAAAAAGAACATAATTAACATCAATTCCAATTTTTGATATTTCAATTAAATATTCTGCCGACGGCGTTCTTACACCGCTTTCATACTTCAACTGCGCCTGTTTTTGAACGCCACCCACGGCACCCAATACCGCCTGTGTAAGACCTATTCTTTCTCTCTCTTCTTTTAATCTTGGACCTATAGACATAAAAACCTCAAATACTCAAAAAAACTGTTGACAGGTACTCAAATGAGTACCATAATACTTTAAAACTTAGCAAAACATTTCGTAAATCTTTAATCAACAACAGGAGAGCTAATAATGACACCAGAAGCAGTAAAACGCAAATTTAAACAAAACGGTTGGACGTTCGCCGCGTGGGCCAAAGAACACGGTTACACCCCCGTGGAAGTTTCCCGCGTGTTGAACGGATTCGCCAAAGGTGACCGTGGCAAGGCGCATGAAATCGCCTTAAAACTTGGACTCAAAAAACCAATTAACTAACGAGGTGCCATATGAAAAGCCTACTTATCAAACTACACAACCGCTTTTTAGCCTGTCAATACCGCGCTGCCAAAGCAAAAAACGTCATTAGCAACCAAGCCATCAAAAATAACGGCCGTAATCGTGATGCGCGCGATATTGCCGAAGAGTTCGGCGTATCGTTATCCGTTGCCGCCCGTTTTGTGAAATAAGGAGTGTGACATGGAGAAGGTCAATTCCGCCCAGCGTGCTTTAAGGGTGATTAAAGTGTTACAAAACAATTCATTCAACGGGTTAAGCAATAAAGAACTCGCCACTGCGCTAGATGAAAGCCCGGCAAATATCAGTCGCACCCTTGACGTACTCAAAAATGAGGGTTTTGTGATTAAGTTGGAAAGCGGCAAGTTTGCATTCAGCTCCCTTTTCGCCCAAATCGCCATGCGCCACGCCGCCAATATGGACAAGGCAAGTGCGCAAATTAACGAACTTAAACAACGTTTAGGCACCGCCGCCTACTAAGGATAAACCATGACAGATTTAACAATGGAACAAAAACAAAACGCTATGTCATTAGTTGCAAAACAAATGACTCAAGCAAAAACCCAAGCCCACGAGATATTTGGGATGGTTAAGGCATTCGATTTTACCCAAAAACTGCTAACTGTTAGCACTTTAAAACTTTTAGCAAATATCAAAGAAACCAAACAATACAAAGACTTAGATATTTATGACGCCACTGGAAACTGCCAACACGTTAGCACTTGGGATGATTTTTGTAATTTGCTTGGCTTTAGCCGTCAAAAAATCGACACTGATTTACTCAATTTAAGTGACTTTGGCGAGTCATTTTTAGAAACCTCCCAACGCATCGGCTTAGGCTACCGAGACCTGCGCAAACTTCGCAAATTACCGGAAGATGCCCGCGCCGAAATAGTGGATGCTGAATATTCGGAAAGTGCCGACAAAGAAGAATTATTGGAAAAAATCGAAGAATTGACCGCAAAACACGCACAAGAAAAACAAATCTTAGAAGGTCAATTAAAACAAAGCCATGCCAACTATGAAGCGCAAAGCAAGGTGTTAAAAAACAAAAATGACCGTATTAACCAGCTCGACATCGAATTAGAGAAAAAGAAAAACCACATCAACACGTTAAGCCCGGATGAAAAAGGCGGCTTGTTGCGCAAAGAAACCTCGCAACTGGTTTACAACGCGGAAGCCATTTTACGCGGGCAAGTGTGGAAAGCCTTTGAAACGTTGGATAGTCACACACAAGAAAGCGGCATTGACCATAAACAATTTATGGTGGGTACGCTTGCGGAGATTGAGTTAGTGCTTAACGAGTTGCGCACCGCCTTTAATTTGCCACGCTTGGCGGACGGTGACAACCGTCCTGAATGGGCTCGCGAAGATTTTGAAGGCAAAAACTACGACGCGGAATTTAACGCCATTTTAAATGGTGAAAATCAATAAGGATTTACGTTATGGCGATTTTACCTGAAAAGCTCCTCGAAATTGCGCAACAAGCCGCCAATGCGCCACATGGCAAAAAAGGTGATGTGTATGCGCAAGCCTGTGAGTTACTCAATGTTAGCCATGCCACGTTAATGCGCGAACTTAAAAGTCTATGCACCCCAAAAGCGCGCAAACAACGCAGTGATAAAGGCGCGGTGGCGCTAGAGCTGGACGAAGCGCAAACCATATCCGCTTACTGGCTGGCTTGTCGGCGCGGGGTCCACAATAAAGTAATGTCGAGCTTAGCAAGCGTGTTAGAGGTGCTACGCGCCAATGGCGAGATTAAGGCGGAATACATCGATGAAAGCACGGGAGAAGTACGGTTGCTTTCAGAAAGTGCGGTTGGCCGCGCGTTACGCGCTTACAACCTACACCCGGAACAACTGTCCCGCCCTGCACCGGTGAATGCCATGAAGAGTTTACACCCGAATCATTGTTGGCAAATCGACCCGTCTTTGTGTGTGTTGTATTACCTCAAAGAGCAAGCGGACGGCGGCAACGGCTTAAACATTATGGAAGAAAAAGAATTCTATAAAAACAAGCCGGCCAACATTAAAAAAGTGGAAAACCAACGGGTGTGGCGTTATGTGATTACCGACCATGCCTCCGGGGTAATCTTTGTGCAGTATGTGTATGGCGGGGAAAGCGCAGAAAACCTATGTAACTGCTTTATTAATGCCATGCAAAAACGCGATACAAAAGATCCGTTTTGTGGTGTGCCGAAAATGGTGATGCTTGACCCGGGCTCGGCGAATACCTCCGCCATGTTTGCGCATTTGTGCAATCAGCTCGGCATTAAATTGCAAGTCAACGCACCGGGTAAACCACGTGCCAAAGGGCAAGTGGAAAAAGGCAACGACATTGTGGAGCGTCAGTTTGAGAGCGGTTTGCGCTTCACCCGAGTAAGCGGGTTGGCCGAGCTGAATCAACTGGCGGGACGTTGGATGACGTATTTTAACGGCACTGCCGTACATACACGCCACAACAAAACACGCTACCAAGCCTGGCTTGGGATTACCGCCGAGCAATTAGTAATGGCGCCAAGCCTTGCTATTTGCCGCGAATTGATGGTGACCAAACTCACCACCCGCAAAGTGAGCTCAGAATTAACAGTGAGCTTTGACGCCAAAACCTATGATGTACGCCACATCACCGAAGCCATGGTGGGCACAGAAATCACTATTGGTAAAAACCCTTACCGTCCCGACTGCATTCAGGTGCAACGAGTGGACGATGAAGGGCAACAATACTGGACGGTGGTTGAGCCGGTGGCATACGACGACCACGGGTTCCGCGTGGACGCGGCGGTTATCGGCGAAGAGTACAAACCGCACAATAAGAGCGTGTTTGAGTATAACAAAGAGACCGTAGAGCGCATCGCATACGACGCCGATACGGAAGACGAGGTGAAAGCCGCCAAGAAAGCCAAAGCGCCTTTATTTGGTGGTCGTATTGACCCATTCAAAGTGGTGAAAGAACACGATTATGTGGATTTCATGCCGAAACGCGGACAAGAGCACGAATTGACCGCCAACGCCAAACGGGTTGAGCTTGCTCCTCTCAACACGATTGAGGTGGCAAAACGACTTAAAGCCCGTTTCGGCCATGAATACACGGCTGACACCATGAAATGGCTAAATCAGCGTTATCCAAACGGCATGAGCGAGCAGGAATTGGAAGCATTACTTGCGCAAGATCACTTACCGGCAACCGCGAAACCATTGCGTTTAGTCAACGCATAAAAGGACGGCATTATGTTGAAAATTAAAGCAATTTTAGAAGAGAAAGGCATTTCTCAACGCAAACTGGCAAGGCTGTTGCTAGTTTCCCCGGCGGTGATCACCAATTTAGTGAACCACGGCTTGATGATTAAAACCGGCACCGAGCAATTTAAAACGCGGTTGACCGAAGTGTTAAAAACACTGGGGATTTCTACCGCACTTTCTGAGCTTTTAACGGAAGATTCCGCAGGCGCGGCAACGCCTGCGGAGGATTCCCCTAACCTTGACGAGCAGTCAATAACAACAGAGGAAGACACTATGTTACTCGCAAAACAGGCTTTATTTCCAGCCACCAAAAAACATTTTTCATTATTTAACAACCCGTTCACGGACGAAGTGCGGTCGGCAGAGGAAGTGTTTTCTTCCCCCGATGTGCGTTATGTGCGCGAAGCGCTGTTTCAAACCGCACGTTTCGGCGGGTTTATGGCGGTGGTCGGTGAAAGCGGTGCCGGCAAATCCACCTTGCGCCGTGATTTGATTGAGCGCATTAATCACGACGGCTTACCCGTGATTGTAATTGAGCCGTATATCATCGCCATGGAAGACAACGATCTCAAAGGCAAAACATTAAAAGCCGCACACATCGCGGAAAGCATTATCAACACCCTGGCGCCGCTGGAAAACGTGAAGCGCTCACCGGAAGCGCGTTTCCGCCAGTTACACCGCGTATTAAAAGACAGTGCGCGCGCGGGCAATCAGCACATTTTAATCATCGAAGAAGCCCACAGCCTGCCGGTGCCGACATTAAAACACCTGAAACGCTTTTTTGAGTTGGAAGACGGGTTTAAGAAGTTGCTTTCCATTGTGTTAATCGGTCAACCGGAACTTAAACAAAAACTCTCTGAACGTAACTTTGAGGTGCGCGAAGTGGTGCAACGTTGCGAAATTGTCGAGCTGGCGCCGTTGGATAACTGCCTTGAGGAATACGTGGCGTGGCGGTTGAAAGCGGTGGGTCGCAAAACTGCCGATATTTTCGAGCGTGACGCGTTGGATGCGTTACGCAACCGCTTAGTGATGACTAATAGCCGGGCAAAAACCCAACACAGCCTGTTATATCCACTCGCGGTGGGCAACCTTATCACCGGCGCGATGAATCTTGCCGCCGAACTTGGTGCGCCGTTAGTCAGCGCCGATGTCATCAAAGGGGTTTGAGATGACCGCAAAACCGAACAAAGCACCTAAAACGAAAGCCAAGGTGCAAAAGCCGTTAAGTTTGGCCACGATGCACGCTTTAAGCCAGCTTAATTTAGCCGAAAAAGCCGTAATGGAGTGCAACCGAATCGGCTTAGTCGTACGCCATGTATTTTGGCCACCGTGCCGATTATTACCGTACGACACAACGCATTAACCCGACGCTGGATTGCCCGAGGCAAGGCAGAGGTGGTAATGCAAACCCATGAAGGAGACGACAGCATTGTCTGCACGGCCGAATGCATGATTGCGGGATGCAGAATTATGTTTTCGTTTCTAAAACACGACATCAACATCACTATTCATTAAGGAGTTTTTATATGGCTAAATCAGCTACTCGAGTTAAAGCAACTGCACAAATTTATGTGCCACAAACCCGTGAAGATGCCGCTGGTGATATTAAAACCATCGGTGATTTAAACCGCGAAGTGGCGCGCCTGGAAGCGGAGATGAACGACAAGATCGCCGAAATTACGGAAAGCTACAAGGATAAATTTGCCCCGCTACAAGAACGCATTAAAACCCTTTCTAACGGGGTGCAATATTGGAGCGAAGCAAATCGTGACCAAATCACCAACGGCGGCAAAACCAAAACCGCCAATTTGGTGACGGGCGAAGTATCCTGGCGGGTGCGTAACCCGAGCGTGAAAGTCACCGGGGTGGAGTCTGTGTTACAAAACTTACGTATTCACGGGCTTGAGCGCTTCATTCGCACGAAAGAAGAAATCAACAAAGAAGCCATTCTCAACGAGAAAAGCGCGGTCGCCGGCATTGCGGGCATTAAAGTGATTAGCGGCGTGGAAGACTTTGTGATCACCCCATTTGAACAGGAAGCGGCTTAATGCTTACAGACCCATTGACGTATCTTATCATCGGCGCCATCTTTACCGTGATTTTCGGCTTGTTGGATAAGGCAGGATATTGAGATGAACGAGATGTTACAAACCCTTTTATTGTTTTACCTGGCCTTTTCATTAATTCTTATTGTTATGATTAGCCGCTTTTGGTAAAGCCCTCCAAGCCCGCCCCGCGCGGGCTTATTTATACCCCTTCATTCTTTACTTTTCATTTACAAAAAAGTTTAGGCATACGCAAAAAAGCAGTTGACAGGTACTCAAACGAGTACCATAATACACTAAAACTTAGCAAAACGTTTTATAAACATTTTAGCAAACAATTCTAACAAAACCGAGAGGAAACATGAGCAACGAAAGACGAGAAATGTATCGCAAGTTAAGCAACGATGCCGCCCAATGGGAACGGGCTGGCGAATATGCCCGCGCTTACAGCGGTTGGTTAAAGGCTTGCCTTGCCACCAACAAATCAGACGAACACAACTGGTGCTGCGCACGCGCTGAACACTGCAAAAAAATGGCAAAAACCCAACACTAGGAGGACAACATGCCGAAATATGTAGCACGCCTTTATTGCATGGTTGAAGTCACCGTGGAGGCGGAATCTATAAGCGAAGCGTTAAATAAACTTGATTTAAATGAGATTGATGTTAACGCCATGCCGCACACGATTACCGAGATTGATGATGTGATTGAAACGGAGGAGATCTGATATGTGGCACCCGGAAAAACATGAAGCGGAACGCGCCGAAAAATTGATTCTAACCGGCAAATTATCCCCGCAAGAAAAGAAATCAATGTCAGCCATTATTCATGCACACAAAACCCAACAAACCAGAGACTGGTTAGACCGTGCAGTATTGATGGCGCTTGAGGAAAAATACAAAGGGCAACTTGCGGAGCTTTGAAAATGAGCGAAAAAAAAATCAGAGTCACCGAACAACTGGCGCACATTGCCGAACAACTTGAAATGGCGCGGGAAATGTGGCTCGACGACAAAGATCAAGAATGCTTGCTGATGTTACAAACCGCAAGCCGTGAGATGAAACAAGTAGCTTGGGAAATTACGCCGATACTTGAGCAATAAGGAAAAACAAAATGAAAAAATATACTCCGCCGGTACCAAGACCGACTTATCTAGACCAAGGATTTGATGTACAGACCGTGCATGAATTTATCCAAAAATATTATCCGGAGTCTTACCACGAAGACGCCGTGTGGGCGGAAGAAGTCCGCAATGGCGTTTATGAAGCGTTGATTGAGGAGTTTTACTTATATGATGATCCGCAAGTTCTAATGAACTTGCTCATTAGAGACCATCAATGGGAGTTTACTCAACAAGATTGGGATAATATCCAGTGTTTTGATTTTTTTGTAAGCAAAAAATTGAAAGAAAAAGAAGCCCAGTGGGTTAAAGATAACCATATTGAGCCGCCTTTTCCGGTTGGCGCCAAAGTCCGCTTACCCTCACACTATGACGAAATCACAGGAGTCATTAACCAAATTTATGAATACGAGCCTGCTAGATACTGTGTATTAACGGCTAAACAAGAAGAATACAACAAACAAATGGAACAACAAGGCAAAACAGAGCGACAAGGCGGGTATGTCGTGAGATTTGAAGATGTTGAATTGGTTGAGGAGTAAATATGAAACCTGAATTTAGATATTTTAAATGTGCATTAAATGTTGAACCGGTTAAATCACTTTATCAACAATGGCATATCGACCACGAACAACGAAACAAAGAATTAGACGTAATTTTTGACACTATCCCGTTTTATGAGTTTTGGCGCGGCAGTGAAAGTCGAATTTATGGCATTGTATGTAGCGAAAACAATCCTGAATTTGAAAAAATTAAAGAGGATAAAACCTATAAATTTGAAATGATTGAAGGTGGGAAAGTGAATATTACCGGCAACAATCGCACCAAAGCCGGCAAGGCGTTTAACGCTAAAATCCAAGAACTCAGAAATATATTAAATCAATATCCAAGTTTTAATGATTTTATGATACACGAGTTAGCGCTTAATTGTTGGGTGTTTGCGAGTAACATGGCATATATCGCAGTGTGTGGTGTGGTAAGCGATCACTTTATCGCAAAAATACCGGTGAAATCAGAAGGCTTCGGTGGTGATGATTTTCCGGCAATCCCGGAGTGTTTAACAGAAATCAAGCAAAGTGAATTTTTAATGTTACAAGGAAAATAAAAATGAGCATATTTATCACACACGGCAACCGTTTAATCGACTTTGCTAACCCACAAAATAGCGACATCCATATTGATGACATTATTCATCATTTGGCAATGATTCCGCGCTTTGGTGGCAAATTAGATAGACATTATTCAGTTTTAGATCACAGCGTTTACGCCGCAATGATTGCAAAATCGTATCTTAAAGCAGATGACGAAACAGTATTCGCGGTATTAATGCACGATGCACAGGAGGCTTATTTAGGCGATGTGCCAACGCCGCTTAAAAACTTACTACCAGAATATAAATTAATCGAGAAGGAATTTGAGCGGGTTATTCAAAATCAATTTGGCATTAAGATGACGGCCAAAATGAAAGATCTGGTAAAAACCGCTGATTTATTAGCGCTAAAAGCAGAAAAGCAGGCTTTTATTAATACGCCACCGGAACTCGAAGGACACTGGAATTTTTTATACGGTCTTTATAGTGTCCCTGTTTCGCCGGAAGACTGGTGTGATGACAGCAGAAGACAATTTAAGAATGCTTTTAACTACTACAACAAAACTTTAAATTTGGGACTTGAGGAGATCTAAAAATGAAAAAATATTTTGCTTATGATGCGTTAGAACGTGAGTTTACGACGCATAACACATTAGAAGAAGCTAAATCACAAGCGCAAGACTGGGTCGACCAGACTTTTGAATTCGGCGCAAATGATGGATTTGATACTGACCTTGAAGACGCTATAAAAGAGGGGTGTTTTGGGGTTGTGTTAGGCGGGTTTGATTTACCGACCAGACCGCTCACCGAAGAGGAAAAAGAGCTCTATGCCGATGAGTTCGCTCACATGGTTGAAAATCCGGTGCTTGTTGAGTATCCACAAAATGAGTGGATTAAGTGTTCTGAGCGGTTGCCGGAACCTTTTTCAACGGACTCTGAATATCGTAATGCACGTAATAAACACCTAATTTATTTTACCGAAGATGGTGATCATTGGTTTGTCGGACTTGGTTGGTATTTGTATGACGACAAAGAGGACTGCAAAGGAAATTTGATTCCATACTGGGAGTCAGACACAAATCTGGGCGAAGAAGTAGAGGTTATTTATTGGCAACCGCTACCACAACCGCCTTCGGAATAGCCTTTATTCTTGAAAGCTAACTTGAAAGCTAACATATCATTCAGCCTTCTCGCGAGAGAAGGCTTAGTCATATGACGGAGAGGACAAAAAATGGACCAAAAAGAAGCGCGAAGAAAGCAATTAATTCAGCTTATACACATTGGGAAAAGTAAGTTACAGATGGATAAAGAGGTGTATCGCCTTTTTCTTGTTAATACAGTGGGCAAAGATAGCTGCACGCAGATGAATTTGATTGAGTTAAACAAGGTCGTAGATGCCATGAAAAAACGCGGTTTTCAGGTTTCCGGAGGGCGTTTTAAAGACGGTAAACGTAAGTCGCCACCAAGTTCCGCCTCGGTGAGTAGCAATATCGTTAAAAAGATCCGCGCAAAATGGATCGAAATGGCGGACGCCGGCATTATCAGAGATCGCAGTGAGGACGGTTTGAATGCGTTCGTTAAAAATATTGCTAAAAATGCACAAGGCGAGCCGATTCCATTCGTGAATTGGCTCAACAATGAGCAGGCGTCGATTGTGTTAGAACGTCTTAAACAGTGGCAAAAACGAATGATTAAGGGGTAATTTATGAAAGAGTCGCTAATGCAAATCCGCCGGCACGAATTGCTGGAAGAAATCGAATTGTTGGTGATTGCGCTATGTAAAAATTACAACTTAGGGCAGGACATTTGTGAGCAGATTGGCGTCAGCGTTGCCAACTGTTTATCCGAAGAATATGCCGGGCAAGTTATATGCTTTCCTAAAGATTACAGATATAAGATTGCCCAGCGCGACTTGGATATTTATAACAGTTTTAACGGTCGAAATTGGGGCGAACTTGGGCGTCGTTATAATCTGACTGAGAATGCTTTGCGGAAGATTGTTAAGCGTGTGCAGGATAGGATAATTAAAGAAAAGCAACCTGACATGTTCATATAAAATAACGGCTCTACTGATCTAATTTTGTAGAGCCTTTTTTATTGTTTATTTTTATGATTATTCTTTTTCACATACTGTAACGGCTTTTCATTTTCTTTATCCCACTTCTTCAAGGATTATCCCCCTAAGTCCCATTTATGTCGCTTAGACTATATTATTTATATCACTGTGGATCAGGCGACAAAATCGCTTTAGTTGGTCCGAACGGTTGTGGCAAAACCACCTTTATCAAATTGCTACTCGGCGAAATTCAACCGACAAACGGCTCCATTCGTTGTGGTACCAAATTGGAGATTGCCTATTTTGATCAATACCGTGCCGATCTCGATCCGGAAAAATCCGTGATGGATAACGTTGCCGATGGTAAGCAGGACGTGGAAGTCAATGGCATCAAGCGCCATGTGTTGGGCTATTTGCAAGATTTCTTGTTCCCACCGAAACGCGCCATGACGCCGGTAAAAGCCCTCTCCGGTGGTGAACGCAATCGTCTGTTATTAGCAAAATTATTATTAAAACCGAATAATTTATTGATTCTCGACGAACCAACCAACGACTTGGACGTAGAAACATTGGAGCTCTTGGAAGAAATCCTCACCGACTACCAAGGCACATTGCTCATCGTCAGCCACGATCGTCAATTCATCGACAACACCGCGACGGAATGCTACATCTTTGAAGGCGATGGTGTGTTGAATAAATATGTTGGTGGCTTCTTCGATGCCAAGCAGCAACAAGCCAATTATTTTGCTCAAAAAGCTAAACAGGATGCAGTAAAACAGAAAAAAGTTGAGCCCAAAAAAGAAGAAAGTGCGGTGGAAAATAAATCGGTTTCCAATAAACCAAAATCCGTCAAACTTTCTTACAAAGAACAGCGCGAACTGGAACAGCTTCCGCAGCTGTTGGAAGATTTAGAAGAAAAAATCACCGCACTTCAAACAGAAATCGGCGACCCGAATTTCTTCCAACAATCCCACGACATCACCGACGCCAAACTCAAAGCGTTGGCGGATGCTGAAGCAGAACTGGAAACGGCATTTATGCGTTGGGAAGAATTGGAAGAAAAGAAAAATTTGGCGGAAGGGAAATAGCTGTTTTCCGTGTCTGTAATGAAAGAAAGGTGCGGTCATTTTTCGGGGCGTTTTTAAAACGCCGGAAATTTTGACCGCACTTTTTGTTTTATTCATCCATTTATTTTTTTGATGGCGTGCGTTTTCTAACGCGTGCTGATAATTAAATTAATCCAATAGACAGCACACGCTGGGAAGTGTGTGCTATCAGAGAGTATTCTTAATCCAACCATCTAAAAGCTCTTCGTAATTCTTCCATTGCATTGTTTTCGTAGCAGCGTCCGTGAGCCAAAATGATTTTTTCCGGTTGCCATGCCAAAATTTGTGTCAAACTTTCCCTTGCGGCGGTTTTATCTTTAAATGTAGCTCGCCAATCTGCGGGAGCTTTTCCATCTGGGGAGGAAATGCCGGTAAGTTTCATGATATTTGCCCAAAGGCAGCTGGCGAATTTGTTTGTTTCAAAGTTTTCAATGAGATCGGCAAGAATGAGGGTGCGGCTGGCTCGGTGGAAGAACACTGTTTCTTGCATAACTTGACTGCCTTTGAATATTAATTGCTCAAAGTCGTGATGCCATTGCGGTGGCGCAGTGTCCTCTAACGTTGCATTAAAATCGACTTCGATATGTTGTGAGCGTGCTCGTTCCTGAACGCCGATACTTGCCCATGCAATGGCTTGTGGGTATTTCTTTTTCCAGTCTGCAATATAGGCATAGTGAATTTTGTTCGGTGAGATTAAATGGCTGACTTTGCCCAACGTATTAATTTCCTGTAATAAATCTGGGGGTGGGGCAATGGGGGAGTGACACCATAAGCTACCGTCCTGCAAACGTACGATTGTCATACGCGTGCTAAAGGGCACTTTTATGCCTAATGGAAAACTCATGTGAATAATATCGCCATCGACAATCCAAATGTCTTTAGCAAAGGGTTTTAACGTATTCAGTGGATGATACAGATAAATTTTATCGGTCATTTTTTCTCCCTAAATAATATTCTTCATGATAAGGTGCGTCTCCCGATCTGTGCTGACAGAATTATTATGAAAGTGCGGTCATTTTTTCAAATATTTTTCGATCTCAAAAACACGTCTAAAATCCATCGCACTTTTAGCACGATCAAAATCTCCCTGATAGCGCAAGCGTCCACGCTTGTGCTGACTTTGGTACAAGCGTGGACGCTTGAACCATCAATATGTTGATAATAATTTTATCCTACCAAACACCAGTTCCCCAAAATGCCACCCTGATCACAGTTTTAAAACCTGCGCATTGATCGGGCTATTATTCCGTCATAGACTGAATTTGATTGTGCAATCAATACATCCCAATAGGAGAGAAATTATGAAAATTATGGCAGTTTGCGGTTCCGGTTTAGGAAGCAGTTTTATGATGGAAATGAATGCCAAAAAGGCATTGGCGAAATTGGGCATTGAAGCAGAGGTGAATCACACGGATTTGGCATCGGTATCGGTGAATGACGCCGATGTGTTTATTATGGCAAGCGATATTGCCGAGAGCAGTTCCATTCCGGCAGAGAAGATCGTGATTGTGAAAAATCTGGTAAGCGTGGCTGAATTTGAAGAAAAACTGGCGGCGTATTTTAATCGGTAATTCCTATTTTAATCGGTAATGAAAGGAGCATAGCGATGGACTCTATACTTTTCTTTATTTTAGATATTCTCAAAGTGCCTTCTGTATTGGTCGGTTTGATTGCTTTGGTAGGGTTGTTGGTACAGAAAAAACCGTTTCCTGAAGTGGTAAAAGGTACGATTAAAACCATTCTTGGCTTTATTGTGTTGGGCGGTGGTGCCGGTGTGTTGGTCGGTTCGTTGACGCCTCTGGGCGGTATGTTTGAACATGGTTTCAACGTGCAAGGCATTATTCCGAACAATGAAGCGATCGTATCTATGGCGGTGGAAAAATACGGTACGGCGACCGCACTTATCATGGCTTTCGGTATGGTGGCGAATATTTTGGTGGCGCGTTTCACCCGGTTGAAATTTATTTTTTTAACCGGTCACCACACTTTTTATATGGCCTGTATGATTGCGGTGATTTTAACCGTTGCCGGCTTAGAAGGCGTGGAATTAATTTTCACGGGCTCTGTGGCTCTCGGTTTGGTGATGGCGTTTTTCCCGGCGCTTGCGCATTTTCATATGAAAAAAATCACCGGTAGCAACGATGTGGGCTTTGGGCATTTCGGCACCTTAGGTTATGTGCTTTCTGGCGCCATCGGTCAGGTTGTGGGCAAAGGCTCTAAATCTACAGAAGAAATGGACTTGCCAAAAAATTTGAGTTTCCTGCGTGACAGTTCTATTTCGATTTCGCTAACCATGATGGTGATTTATTTTATTCTTGCCATTGCTTCCGGTAGCGAATATGTCACAACACAATTCAGTAATGGACAACATTATTTGGTGTATGCCGGTATTCAAGCCATTACTTTTGCGGCAGGTGTCTTCATCATTTTGCAAGGTGTGCGTTTGATTTTGGCGGAAATCGTGCCGGCGTTTACTGGGATTTCCGAGAAATTAGTACCGGATGCCAAACCGGCGTTGGACTGTCCAATCGTCTTCCCGTATGCGCCGAATGCAGTACTTGTCGGTTTTCTGTCCAGTTTTGTGGGCGGCATTGTCGGCCTTGCATTGTTAAATCAATTAAACTGGGTGTTAATTTTACCCGGTGTCGTACCGCACTTTTTCTGCGGTGCAACGGCGGGCGTATTTGGTAATGCAACGGGCGGTCGTCGCGGGGCAATTTTAGGCGCCTTTGCGCATGGTGTGTTGATTACCTTCTTGCCGGTATTCTTATTACCTGTGTTAGGCTCTTTAGGTTTCGCTAACACTACCTTCTCCGATTCTGACTTCGGTGGTATAGGTATCATATTGGGGTACATGGCGCAATATTTCTCCAAAGAGATGATTTTATTCTCTGTGTTAGGCATTTTCGGCGTGTTGGTGGCGTATAACTACATTGCGAAAAAACCGACTCACACAGATACAAAATAAGGCGAAAAAGATGAATACAGTAGAACTTCAACGGTTTGCTCAGAAAATTCGTCTTAACACATTAAAATCGTTGGTGCATTTAGGCTTTGGCCATTTCGGTGGTAGCCTTTCCATTGTGGAAACCCTTGCCGTGCTATACGGCAAGGTTATGTGCCTGAAACCGGAAGATCCCCACTGGGAAGAACGCGATTATTTTGTGTTATCAAAAGGGCATGCAGGACCTGCTTTGTATGCCACCCTTGCCTTAAAAGACTATTTTCCTCTCGAGCAACTTTTTACTTTAAATACCGACCGTACTTTTTTGCCAAGCCACCCTGATCGTTTGAAAACACCGGGCGTGGATGCTACCACAGGATCTTTGGGGCAGGGTATTTCCATCGCCGCGGGCATTGCCCTTTCTCATCAATTACGCGGTAAATCGAATCGCACGTTTTGTATTGTCGGTGATGGTGAATTAAATGAAGGGCAGTGCTGGGAAGCCTTTCAGTTTATCGCTCACCGTAATTTGACGAATTTGTGCGTGATTGTAGATTACAACAAATTGCAATTAGACGGCTGCCTGGTGGACATCATCAATCCATTCAGTTTGCAGGAGAAATTTGCGGCCTTCGGTTTTGCCGTGGAAACGGTGAAAGGAGATGATATTGAAGCGCTTTGTCGCGTACTTTCCGCCCATTCAAGCCGTCCGTTGGCGGTGATTTTAGATTCTAAAAAAGGTCAGGGCGTGCCTTATATCGAAAATCTTGCCAACAATCACCACTTACGTTTAAACGATGAAAGTCGTGCGCAGATTCAGTTGGTAATAGATAAATTGGAGGCGGAATATGGCGATTAAGTTAGAGAGCGATGCGTTGGAAATGCGCAAAATTTACGCCGACACCTTGCAGGCATGTATGCAGGAAAATCCCCTGGTGATTGAACTAGATGCCGATTTAATGAGCTGCATGACAATGGATACCGTGCAGAAAAATCTGCCGAATCAAGTGATTAACTGCGGCATTATGGAGGCTAATGTGGTAGGCATGGCAGCAGGGCTTGCCATTGCCGGACATATCCCGTTCTTTCATTCCTTCACTTCTTTTGCTAGTCGTCGTTGCTTGGATCAACTGTTTATGTCGGTGGATTATCAACAGGCGAATGTGAAAGTGATTGCGTCTGATGCAGGCGTCACCGCGGTGTATAACGGCGGTACGCATATGTCTTTTGAAGATATGGGAATCATCCGAGGGTTGGCGCATGCCAAGGTATTGGAGATCACGGACGGCGCCATGATGAAAAGTCTCGTTCGGCAGCTGGTGGCATTAAAGGGCTTTTACTGGGTACGTACCATCCGTAAAAGTGCGGTCAAAATTTATGATGAAAATGAGACGTTCACCATCGGCAAAGCGAAAGTGCTCCGTGAAGGCAAGGACATTACGTTAATCGCCAACGGCATTATGGTGGCGGAAGCCTTGAAGGCGGCGGAGATGTTGGCAGAACAAGGCATTCAAGCCACCGTGGTGGATATGTTTACGCTTAAACCGTTAGATCAAGAGTGCGTTATTCAATGTGCTAAGAATACAGGCAAGATTGTCACTTGCGAGAATCACAGCATTCAAAACGGCTTAGGTTCGGCGGTGGCGGAAGTGTTAGCGGAGCATTGTCCAACCCCAATGCGCCGAATTGGCATTAAAGAACGCTACGGACAAGTCGGCTCATTAGACTTTTTGATGAATGAATACGAACTTACGGCAGAACATATTGTACGGCAGGCGTTGACGTTGTTTTGATTCTGTTATCGTCGTATATTGTTTATATTAAGAAAAAGGCACGCGTCGGGAGACACGCGCCAGCAGGGTGTTAACGTTGTTTTAGTCATGATGAAAGAAAAAAGTGCGGTGAATTTTCACCGCACTTTTTCGTTAAATCAGGTTGCTAATAAAAATCACCAAAATAATAAACGGCACCACAAATTTCACATAGTTAAACCAAACTTTGGTAAAGGTGGAATTAGGTGTTGGGGACAGTTCTTTTTTGGCATCGTCTTTTAACACAAACCCTACGAAAATCGCGCAACCAAGCGCAGTGAGCATGAACAGAATGTTTCCACTGACAAAATCGAAGGCATCGAAAATGCTTTTACCGAAGAAGGTAACGTCTTTCCATAGGTTGTCACCGAGAATTGCGGGCACGTTACCGAAGAGGAAAATACCGCCGAGGGTCAAGATAATGGCTTTGCTACGGCGCATTCTGAGTTTTTCTTGTAACGCGGTGATAAGCACTTCGTAGATCGTAATGGATGTGGTTAAGGCTGCGATAAGTAATAAGCCGAAGAAGATAATCGCAAAGAATTTACCCGCCCATAAATGGGAGAACACAATCGGCAGGCTTTGGAACACCAAGGTTGGGCCGGCATTCGGTTCAATACCGAAGGTAAACAATGACGGGAAAATCATAAAGCCCGCCAATACGGCGATAATAGTATTAGTGAAACCGGTGATGACGGCGGTTTGAATTAGATTTTCTTCTTTGTTTAAGTAGCTGGAAAGGGTGATTAATACGCCAAAACCGAGACTTAAGGCGAAGAACACTTGTCCTAACACAAAAACAAATAATTTCGGGGTGATTTTGGAAAAATCCGGTTTGAGGTAGAAAGTGATACCTTCCATAGCTCCGGGCAAGGTCACATTACGGATGACCATGCCGATCAAGAAAATAAACAGCAATGGCATTAAGTATTTCACTGAACGCTCAATGCCACCAATAATGCCTTTGGCGAGGATAATATAATTGACGAATACGAAAAGGGCAGTGTAAATAAGGATCTCAAGCGGGCTGTTGCTGATGTGTAAATCATAGAAATTTTTTGCGACGTCTTTGGTGATAGGCGTGGAAATATCGAGAGTGCCGTTGATTAGATTTACGATATAGGTAATTACCCAACCACCAAGCACCATATAATAGGCCATGATTCCGAAGGCACCGAGCAGCCCCATATAACCGAATACTTTCCAATATTTGGAAATACCTTTGCCTTTATCTAAGATTTTATCGCCGAAGGCATCAATGGAGTTAACCCGTAAACGACGGCCGATAACATTTTCCACTAAAATCATAGGAATGCCGATGACAATCATGGCAATGCAAAATAGCAATACATAAGCACCACCACCATTTTCTCCCACCAAATAGGGGAAGCGCCAAGTTGCGCCGAAACCCACGGTTGCGCCGGCAACGGTAAGCACATAAGTTAAACGACTAGACCACGTTTGTCGTTCCGGTTTTTTTGTTGTCATAAGTTTTCCTGTATTTCTCAAATTTTAATAGTCGGTTTTTTCTTTATATTCGCACAAGTCTTCAATTATGCACGCACCGCAGCGCGGTTTGCGCGCTACACAAGTGTATCGCCCATGTAAAATTAACCAGTGGTGTACATCCACTTTAAATTCGGCAGGAACGACTTTAATCAATTTTTCTTCTACCTTCACCACATCTTTGCCGGGAGCAAAACCGGTGCGGTTACATACGCGAAAAATATGGGTATCCACGGCGATAGTCGGGTGACCGAATGCCGTGTTTAACACCACATTGGCAGTTTTTCTTCCTACGCCTGCAAGAGCTTCCAAGGCGGCGCGATCTTCCGGCACTTCGCTGTTGTGTTTTTCAATTAAATCACGGCAGGTTTTGATGATATTTTCGGCTTTGCTGTTAAATAGCCCAATGGTTTTGATGTATTCCTTTAAGCCATCTACACCCAGTGCCAAAATTGCTTGTGGTGTATTGGCGATGGGAAACAGTTTATCCGTCGCTTTATTGACGCCTTTATCAGTAGCCTGCGCCGATAAAATCACAGCAATTAACAATTCAAAGGGCGAGCTGAAATTCAGTTCTGTTGTTGGGTGCGGATTGGCAGCACGCAGACGTTTTAGAATCTCAATTCTTTTTTCTTTATTCATACTTTTCCTTCTACTTTTTTGCTTGTGCAAAAAAGTAGCAAAAAACACACCCCAAGCTAATTTGCTTGTCTGAGCTTGGTTAGAATTTTCTTTACGGAAAATTTAGAACTCGCAACTAGGTTGCTCAGACAAGCTAAATTTTCCTAAAAATCCTCAGTCGCTCAGGCAAATTAGATGGGGACGAATTATCTGAGCATTATTTATTTTTAAACTACTTTTTTGTATCTATGATGTTTTTTAAGGCTAATAACAATGCCAGTCCAATAAACGCTCCTGGTGGAAGAATGGCAAGTAGCAGATTACTGTCATTATGGAAAAACTCAATTCGCATGAATTTCGCCCAATCACCCAGTAAGTTTTCAATGCCGTCGAATAATGTACCGTTACCGATGATTTCGCGGATACCGCCGAGGGCAACTAAGCCAAGCAACATACCTAACCCCATAGAGAAACCGTCAAATGCGGAATGGGAAATACTGTTTTTGGAGGCAAAGGCTTCTGCGCGACCGATAACGATACAGTTGGTGACGATAAGCGGAATAAAAATACCGAGCGATTGATAAAGCTGATAGGTATAGGCGTTCATCAATAATTGCACCACGGTCACGGTAGTCGCAATAATCATGACATAAATCGGAATCCGAATTTCGTTTGGGATATGTTTACGGAAAATGGACACCACCGTATTTGTACAAGTTAGCACCAGCATGGTGGCCAAGCCTAAACCAAGGGCATTAGTAGCGGTGTTAGACACGGCAAGTAACGGGCACAAGCCAAGAAGTTGTACCACCGTGGAGTTGTTGGTCCAAATGCCTTGAACAAAAATGGTTTTCCAAATGCTTTTTTCATTTGAAATTTTTACCGCACTTTTATTTTCGGTAGATTGACCATCTGCGGTTGCTTCTGTGATGTCGTTTACTTTATCCATTATTCTTTCTCTTTCGGCAAATTACCCAACATAGCAAGTGCTGAACGTCTCACTTGGTTTACCACGGCTCGCGGGGTGATTGTAGCACCGGTAAATTGATCGAACTTACCGCCGTCTTTCTTCACCGCCCATTCCGTTAAATTATCTTGCTTAATCACTTGATGATCAAAACCTAATATCCAGTCGGAAATGCGGGTTTCGATTTTATCGCCCAAGCCCGGCGTTTCGTGGTGCTCCGTAATACGCACGCCGAGCACTTCGCCGTCCGGTTTCATGCCCACTAAAATACGAATATCGCCGGAATAGCCGTCATGTGCCACGCTTTCAAAGGCATAAGCGGTGATATCGCCGTCTTTTTTCGCCATACAGATTTTTTGAATATCCACGTTTTGCAATGCCTCAGTTTTCGGGACATAGCAATCTTGGGTTAAATCGTTAGTAAAATACTCCTGCGGAATGACTTGCAACAACAGTTCACGCTGTTGTGCGATCATAACTTGTTCGATTTTATCTTTGGTTAAGAAATAAACGCCGCTGGAAATTGCCGTGCAACAAAATGCCACGAACGCCAACAACATACCGGATCTTGAGGTGATTTTTATGGTTTGCATGGCTGAGTCCTTATTTCCGATGGCCGGCAACGCGCGGACGGGTGTAATGGTCAATTAACGGCACGCCAATGTTGCTAAGCAACACGGCAAAAGCCACCCCATCAGGATAATTGCCGTGAAAACGGATCAAATACAACAAGCTTCCCACTAAGGCTCCGAACACTAGTTTGCCGCGAGGTGTGATGGAGGCGGTAACAGGATCGGTGGCAATAAAAAACGCACCGAACATCATGGCGCCACTGAATAATTGGCTCACCGTGCTTAAGTGCCCGCTACCTGAAAATAATTCGGTTAAAAAACTCAATACGGTAAAACTGCCTAACATGGCGACGGGAATGTGCCAGTGAATGACTTTTTTTAGAATTAAAAAGATCCCACCAAGCAAAAAGGCCAAGTTAATTTGCCACCAACCATGAGCAAGATCCCAACCGTTTTGCATAAAAATCGGTAATTTTACTAAGTCGTAATAAGCCACATCAATGTTGCTATCCGAAGCGAGGGTAGAATAAAACAACTTGCCGGTATCTAGCGGCGTGGCTTGTGTAATACCGTCAATAGAAGCGGTTAATTGGTGCGAGCTGAAACCATCGGTGGTTAAACCGCTAAAAATCAGTTGCGAGGCATCGGCAAAGGTTGGTGGTTCCGCTAAAAGTTGAATGGCCGGCATCCACGTTGTCATTTGTAACGGGAACGATGTGAGCAGCACCACATACCCTACCATAGCGGGATTGAAGGGATTTTGCCCCAAGCCGCCATAAACATGTTTGCCTAAAATCACCGCGCAAAATGTGCCGATGAGAATAATCCAATAAGGCGCATAAGGCGGAATGGCCACGGCGAGAATAAGTGCGGTCAAAATTACGCTAAAATCGGAAATGTAAGCAAAGGTTGATTTTTTACGCAAAAATGTCACCAACAATTCCAACGCCAAAGCAAAACTGATTGCCAAGGCAGATTGAATAAGCACACCAAAGCCAAAGTAGTACACCTGCAGTCCAATTGCAGGAAGCATGGCAAACATCACCCAAAGCATAATTCGCATGGTGAGCTTTCCCGAATGGGTATGAGGTGAGCTTATCATCTTAAACATTTATCGTTCCTTAATGCTGTTCATTTTGTTGAGCTTGCTGCGCCGCTTTCTTCGCTTTAGCACGAGCGATAGCCGCGGCAATGGCGGCTTTGCGTGGATCGGTTTCCGCTGTATTTTCATCAGAGTTTTTATTCATAAGCTCACTTGTTCGCTTATTCACCCCTTCGGGGCCGTTGACAGAGCCAACGTTCAAAAAACGTTGTTTTTTGTCAACCGCACTTTCTATCGTTTTAGGCTCGATAGTGTTTGTGAGTTCGCCTTGCTGTGCGGCTTTTTTGGCTTTTGCACGGGCAAGGGCAGCCGCGACAGCCGCTTTTTTATCTTCAAGTGCGGTCGTTTTTGTACTCGTAAATCCTGAAGATTTGCTCGCTTCTTCGGAGCCGTTGGCAACGCCAACGTCCAAAAAGCCTTGCTTTTTGTCAGATGTTTTTTCTGTTTCCTGAGAGTATGAATGTTCTGCCTGACGGGCTAATCGACGTGCTTTGCGTTGCGCCATGATGTCGCTGTTATCCGGCAGTACTTGTCCTTTTTCATCAACGATAGTTTTTACTTCACTTTGATCGATCTTAGGTGTTTCGGCTTTTTTTGCTTTTAAGCGTTCCAATGCGGCAGCAACCGGATCCTCGCCTTTTTGTTGCGCGAGTTCTTCTCGGCGTGCTGCAGCGGCACGTTGGGAGCGTTGTTTACGTTCCTGTTCTTCTCGTTCTAAACGGGCTTGTCGTTGTTCAAAGCGAATTTTCGCTTCTTCCGCCAATTTGGCTTTGTGTTTGATTTCCCAAATTTTTGCTTTTTCTTGACGGAAATATTGAATAAGTGGAATGTGGCTTGGGCAAACATAGGCGCAAATACCGCATTCAATACAATCTTTTAATGAATATTCTTCTGCTTTTTCGTGATCTTCACTGCGGGCAAACCAATAAAGTTGTTGCGGCATGAGTTTCACCGGGCAAGCGTCGGAGCAAGCGGAACAACGGATACAGTTTTTTTCTTCTTCCGGTGGTGCGTATTCAAAATGATCCGGTGCTAATAAACAGTTGCTGACTTTTGTCAACGGTGCATTTAAATCGGGCAGAATAAAGCCCATCATCGGGCCACCCATAAAGACCGGAAAGCGCTGATCATATTGATAATCGGCTTGTTGCAATAAATGATAAATCGGCGTGCCGAAACGCGCCCAATAATTGCCTTTGTGTGGAATTTTATCACCGGTGAGGGTGACCACGCGTTCAATGAGCGGCTCATCGTTAATGACGGCGCGTTTTACCGCAAAGGCGGTTCCTACGTTTTGCATGAGCACGCCAATGCTGGAAGAACGCTGACCGCTCGGCACTTCCATGCCGGTCAGCACTTGGATTAATTGTTTAGCGGCGCCGGACGGGTATTTGGTCGGGATTATACGGATTTCAATATCATTGGCGCCATGTAATGCGCGTTCTAAGGCCGACACGGCTTCAAGTTTATTGTCTTCTACGGCAATCACCACTTTTTCAGGGCGTAAAATGTAACGAATAATTCGTACGCCTTCGATAATTTCATCGGCATAATCACGCATTAAACGATCGTCACAGGTGATGTAAGGCTCACATTCTGCGCCGTTGATAATCAGTAACTTAACTTGTTTTTCTGCCGAATGAATTTTGGCCGCCGTTGGGAATACGGCGCCGCCAAGGCCTGCAATGCCTGCCTGATAAATTTTTTCGACTAATTGTTCCGGTGTTTGGGTGAGAAAATCGTCCATTGGGTTTTGCTCACGCCACTGATCCAAACCATCGGCTTTAATGTGCACGCTAATCTCGGGCAAGCCGGACGGATGTGCGGCAACATAGGGGAACACATCAATTACCGTGCCGGAGGTCGGTGCATGAACAGGCAGGGAACTCAGACCGTCACCTTGTGTGAGCGGTTGGCCTTTTAGCACATGATCACCACGTTTTACCAATACACTTCCGGCACTTCCCGTATGTTGTTTAATTGGCACATAGAAATCTTGTGGTAACGGCAGAGTAGAGATCGGCTTCTTGTTGGATTGGGATTTCATGTCCGGCGGGTGAATGCCACCGTCGAATTCCCAAAGTTTGCCACTATTGAAACGGGTTAATACATCAGCCATTTATTTGCCCACCACAATTTTTTTCTCGGCCGATGTAGTATCAACAATCGGAATCACTAAATTAGGATCAAATTTCCAATCCCAGGTATCAATATTTTTTTCTACTTTAATCATGGAAATACAACTAGTCGGGCAAGGCGCAACGCAAAGTTCGCAGCCGGTACATAAATCGGGAATAATAGTGTGCATAGCTTTGTTGCTACCAATAATCGCATCTACCGGACAGGCTTGAATGCACTTGGTGCAACCGATACACATATCCTCGTGAATAAACGCGACTTTCGGGGCAGGATCTTCTGCTAAATCTTCTGTTTCCGGCGGTTCAACACCAAGTAATTCGGCGATTTTGATGACTGTCGGTCTGCCACCCGGAATACATTTGGTAATCACATCACCGTTAGCGATGGCTTCTGCGTAGGGTTTACAGCCGGGGTAACCACATTGACCACATTGGCTTTGTGGCAAAATAGCGTCGATTTTCTCTACGATAGGATCCGCCTCGACCTTCAACTTTACTGACGCAAATCCCAAAATCGCACCGAAAATCAATGCGAGTACAACAATGGCAAGGAGAACATAGTAGAACGTGGTCATTATAGTTTTACCAACCCGGTAAAGCCCATGAAAGCAAGCGACATTAACCCCGCCGTAATTAAGGCAATGGAGGCGCCGCGAAACGGCATTGGTACACTGGCGGCAACTAAACGTTCACGCAAGGCGGCAAATAACACCAATACCAACGCAAAACCTGCCGACGCACCGAATCCATAAGCCACAGATTCCGTTAAATTATGAGCGAGGTTGACGTTTAATAATGCCACGCCTAACACGGCACAGTTGGTGGTAATTAATGGTAAGAAGATCCCCAATAAGCGATATAACGTCGGGCTGGTTTTATTGATGACCATTTCGGTAAACTGCACCACCACGGCAATCACTAAAATAAAGACTAAAGTGCGCAAAAAGGTTGCATTTAACGGGGCGAGAATATAGTGATCTACTAAATAGGAACAAAGCGCCGCCACAGTCAGTACAAAGGTGGTTGCTAACCCCATACCGATTGCGGTTTCAATTTTTTTGGAAACACCCATAAACGGGCAAAGCCCGAGGAATTTGACCAACACAAAGTTGTTAATCAGCGCCGTGCCAATGATCAGTAAAATATAATGTGTCATAGAGTTCGATTCGTTTGCGTAAGCCGTATATTATCGCTATTTCCGCCTTTAAGAACAATAAAAAAATAAGTGCAAATTATGAATAAATTTTACCAAAAACCACCGCACTTTTTTATCCACCGAAAAGTGTATTTTGAAAGTGCGGTTGATTTTTTGAGTGAATTAGACTTCTTCCACTAAACATTGGGAGAGATCAAGGTGTTGAAATTGGAAACCATGGGCGAGGAGATTTTGTGGAATCAATTTTTGGCTGTCGAGCAATAAGCAGGCGCGTTCACCGAGCATGAATTTGAGTAGGAAGGCCGGTACGGTGGCGAAATGCGGGCGTTTGAGAATGATGCCCAATATTTTATTGAATTTGGTATTACGCACGGCGTGTGGTGCAACAAAATTGAAAGGACCATTGCAGGCAACGTTTTCCAATAAAAATAAAATGCCGTTTACCATGTCCGTTAAGGAAATCCAGCCCCAATATTGTTGACCGGAACCTAGTTTGCCTCCAAGACCGCAGCGATATAACGGCAACATTTTAGCTAGCGCCCCACCTTGGCGGGCTAGTACCAAACCGGTACGAACAACGCAGACGCGTGTGTTAGCTTTTAATGCGGCAGCTTCCCAATGTTGGCAAAGTTGGGCGGTAAAATTATTGGCGGGAGAGGTGTTTTCATCAATAGGCTGTTCTCCGCAATCTCCATAGTAGCCGGTTGCTGAACCGGAAATAAAACAGGTTGGAGGTTCATTGCTTTGGTTGATGAGTTGTGCCAGTTTTTCCGTTAAAGAAATACGGCTGGATTCTAATCGCACTTTTTGTTTGTCTGTCCAGCGACGGTCGAAAATCGGTTCACCGGCTAAATTAATCACCGCGTCAAATTGATTAAAATGTTGAAAGTAATCCAGTGTATTTATCAATTCAACCGCATGGGGAAGTTGCTGTTGCGCTTTTTCAATATTGCGCACCAGTGCGGTGATTTGGTGATTTTGAGCGAGTAGTTGAGGAATTAATGCGGTTCCGATAAAGCCGGTAGCACCGGTTATAAGAATTTTCATAATATTCCTCCGATCAAATTAAAGTGAATTATCAAATAATTGCTGAATTCTCTCTAAGAGAGTTTTGATATTCGTGCCTTTGGTTGGTGTAACGAAAATTGTATCGTCGCCGGCAATATTGCCCAAAATGCCTTCTTTTTTGCTGACTGAATCTAATAAGCGGGCGATTAATTGTGCTGCGCCGGGACTGGTACGAATGACGATAAGCATGTCGTTGTGATCAATGTCCAACACCAGATCTTTTAATGAGCTACCGGTGTTTGGTACGCTTAAATCGCTTGGCAGACAATAGACCATTTCCATTCGCGTGTTGCGGGTGCGAACGGCACCAAATTTACTCAACATACGAGAAACTTTGGATTGGTTAATGGTATGAAAACCGAGTTTTTGCAATTCGGTGACGATCTCGCTTTGTGAACCGAATTTTTCTTGACGCAGTAAATCTCGGAAAGATTTGGTTAAATTGTCCGCAGTGTCATTTAACATGATTTCTTCTCTTGTTTGATTTAGATGCAGAAATTTTGCATAAAAATAGCAGATTTGGCAAATAATTATTATTTAGGCTTTGCAAAGTGCGGTCAGAAAAAATAATGTTTTTTTATTACGCAGTCTTGCCCCCTTCAATGTAAAGATCAATTAAAAATTTGAGTGAGATCTCACATTTGGATTTGCGGGTTTGAATTTACCTGTCGATAATCGTACAATCTTCTTTAGATTTTTTATTACCCATTTTTAATTATATTAAGGAGAACTCAATGAAAGTTGCAGTATTAGGTGCCGCAGGCGGTATCGGTCAAGCATTAGCGCTGTTGTTAAAATTACAGTTACCGGCAGGCTCCGAATTATCATTGTATGATATTGCCCCTGTTACCCCCGGTGTTGCTGCGGATGTCAGCCACATTCCGACCGCTGTCAAAGTGGAGGGTTTTGCCGGTGAAGATCCGATTCCAGCGCTAAAAGGCGCGGACGTGGTATTAATTTCTGCCGGTGTAGCGCGTAAACCGGGTATGGATCGTTCAGATCTATTCAATATTAACGCTGGCATCGTGCGTAATTTAATTGAAAAAATTGCTGTAACCTGCCCGAAAGCTTGTATCGGTATCATCACCAATCCGGTAAATACTACTGTGGCTATTGCTGCTGAAGTGTTGAAAAAAGCCGGTATGTACGATAAACGTAAATTATTCGGCGTAACCACGTTAGATGTACTTCGTTCCGAAACTTTCGTCTCCGAGTTAAAAGGTCTAAATGCATACAGTACTGCTGTGCCGGTGATCGGTGGTCACTCCGGTGTAACTATTCTGCCTTTATTATCTCAAGTGCAATATGTTGAATGGAAAGAGGAAGAAATCGAACCGTTAACCAAACGCATTCAAAACGCCGGTACCGAAGTGGTGAATGCCAAAGCCGGTGGTGGTTCTGCAACCTTATCTATGGCACAAGCCGCAGCCCGTTTTGCGAATGCTGTGGTACGCGGATTACAAGGTGAAACTGTGGTTGAATGTAGCTACGTGGAAGGCGATGGCAAATATGCCCGCTTCTTTGCTCAACCGGTTCGCTTCGGTAAAGAAGGCGTGGAAGAAATTTTGCCGATCGGCAAACTTAGCGATTTCGAACAACAAGCTTTAGATGCTATGTTGCCGACATTGCGTGCAGATATTGAATTAGGCGAAAAATTCGTTAATCCATAATTCAGCTGAAAAATTAAAAATCCCCGTAGCCCTGAGGTTGTGGGGATTTTTTTATAGTATACAAACAAAAAGTGCAGTCAAATTTGACCGCACTTTTATTCTTTGGAAAGCAGAAATTAGTCGACTTTTACAATCCAGCCTTTAGGCGCTTCTACATCACCGAATTGAATGCCTGTGAGCTCGTCGTAAAGGCGTTTGGTGATTGGACCAACTTCGGTTTCTGAATAGAAAACGTGGAAGTCGTCACCATATTGAATTCCGCCGATAGGTGAAATAACTGCAGCAGTTCCGCACGCTCCGGCTTCGGCGAATTGATCTAATTCGTTGATATATACGTCACCTTCAATGGTTTCCATGCCCAAGCGTTCTTTTGCTAAATAGAGCAATGAGTATTTGGTGATACTTGGCAAAATGGATGGAGAAAGTGGCGTGATGAATTTGTTATCATGAGTTATGCCGAAAAAGTTTGCTGCACCCACTTCTTCAATTTTTGTGTGGGTTTTCGGATCAAGATAAATGGCATCGGCAAATTTGCGTTCTGCGGCAAGTTCGTGTGGTAATAAACTTGCGGCATAGTTTCCACCAACCTTAACGCCACCGGTACCGTGTGGTGCAGCGCGGTCATAATCAGTTACCAAGAAATTGGACGGTTTCATGCCGCCTTTGAAATAGGCGCCTACCGGGCAACAGAAAACACAGAAAATATATTCCGGTGCAGGGCGTACGCCAATATTTTCTCCTACGCCGATAACGAATGGTCGAAGATAAAGTGTAGCACCGGTGCCGTAAGGGGCAACCCAACGATCATTGGCTTTGACCACTTCTTTACACGCTCGAATAAATAATTCTGTCGGCACTTGTGGCATTAACAGGCGATCACACGTGTTTTGCATACGTTTCGCGTTTTGATCCGGGCGGAAAAGGTTAATCGAACCGTCTTTGCAACGGTAGGCTTTTAAACCCTCGAAACATTGCTGACCATAATGCAGTGCAGTGGAACCTTCGTGAATATGCAATGTGCTGTCAGTGGTTAATTCACCGCTATCCCATTTGCCGTCTTTCCAGCGGGCGATAAAACGATAATCTGTTTTGATATAACTAAATCCGAGATTTTTCCAATCAAGTAAGTCTGACATGGTTTTTCCTTATAACTATATTGTGATTTAAGTGATTTTTAATCTACACCATTCTCTAAGGATTTAAAATATTTTAATGAGAAGAATAAAATGAATTTTTGGAATAAGAAAGGCGTTGTTTTTTGAGTTTTGTGAGCTGAAGCAAGAAATAAGCGGATAACTATGATAAAATTTTCTATAAAAAACACCGCTCTTTGTGGAAGCGGTGTTTGGCGAAAAAGCCGAATATACAGGAAATGAAAATAGTAACTTTCGTTACTTTGCTTGGAAATTCCAAACAATATGCAAACACAACATCATACTTAATCCGAAAATCTTAACCAATAAGAAATACAGCTTCTTAAGTATGGTCTCATTTTATGGAGAAGTGTTGTGATAGACAAAAGAGATTTTTTAATTAGATTTATAAAAAAAAATAATCTGAATTTAATTCATTGTTAAATTATTACTCATTGGGAAAAAACATGTATAAACGTTTGCCACCTTTAAATTCACTGAAAGCATTTGAGTCTGCCGCTAGATTTTTGAGTTTTACCAAAGCAGCCAATGAGTTGTTTGTTACCCAAGCGGCAATTAGTCATCAAATCAAAATTTTGGAAGATTTTCTAGGCGTCGAATTATTTAAACGGAAAAATCGCGCCTTGGAATTAACGGAATTCGGCAAGGCTTATTATGTTGATATTACAAAAATCCTGCACCGTTTAGTAGAAGCTACTGATAAATTACTTTCCCTAAAATCTGATAAACACTTGACTATCAGTGTGCCGCAAACCTTTGGTATTCAATGGTTAGTACCGCGTTTAAGCGAATTTAATAAATTGCATCCCGACATTGAAGTACGTTTAAAAGGGGTAGATCAAGACGAAGGCCTACTTAGTCAAGATATCGACATTGCTATTTATTATGGTCGGGGGAATTGGGATAACTTGCAAGTGGATCGTTTGGTGGAAGAAAAACTACTTGTTTTGGCCGCGCCGAAATTACTTGCGGAAAAGCCGATTCATGATTATCAGGATTTGAAACATCACACGCTATTGCATATTCATACTCGTGATAACTGGCAGTACATGGCAGATTATTTGCCTTGCGATGAGTTGAATATTCAACAAGGTCCGATTTTTAGCCATACTTTTATGGCGTTACAAGCCGCCATTCACGCCCAAGGGGTTGTGTTGGCAAACCGAATTTTAGCGCAACAAGAATTGGATAACGGCAATTTAGCTTTAGTATTCGATACCAATTTGCGTGATCCTAAATCATTTTATGTGGTGAATCATCTCGATAATAGCAGTGACGAGCGTATTATTGCGTTCCGATCTTGGATTATTCAAACTATGAATCAGTAAGAAAATAAATAATTAAATGAATAAGTTAGCTTTATATTGCCGCATGGGGTTTGAGCGTGAAATGGCGGCGGAAATCACCGATAAAGCGGCCGAAAAAGGCGTATTTGGTTTTGCCCGCGTGATAGAAAATAGCGGTTATGTGATTTTTGAATGCTACCAGGCAGACGAAGCGGATTATTTAGCCCGCGAATTAGATTTTCAACAATTAATTTTTGCCCGTCAAATGTTGGTGGTTTCCGATTTATTAACGGATTTACCGCAGCAAGATCGCATTACGCCGATAGTGCAACAATATCAACAAATTGCAGATAAAATCGATTTAAAACAGAGCACGGAATTGTTGGTGGAAACCGCAGACACCAATGAAGCCAAAGAATTGCTTGGTTTTTGCCGTAAGTTTACGGTGCCATTGCGTCAAGCCTTAAAAAAACAGGGCTGGCTGAGTGCGCCAAATCATGCAAAGTGCGGTCTGTTTTTACATCTTTTTTTCTTACGTAATAATGCTTGTTATGTTGGTTATTCTTACAACCATAACCATTCTGCCCATTTAATGGGCATTCAGCGTTTAAAATTTCCGGCAGATGCACCAAGTCGGTCCACGTTAAAATTGGAAGAAGCTATTTTGACTTTTATTCCTCGTCAAAAAGAAACGGAATGGCTCAATGAAAATCAGTATGCCGTTGATCTGGGCTCTTGCCCGGGCGGTTGGACCTATCAACTGGTGAAACGAGGCTTGTTTGTGTATGCGGTGGATCACGGCAAAATGGCGGCAAGCCTGCATGAAACCGGGCGTATTGAACATTGTGCGGAGGACGGTTTTAAGTTTCAACCGCCAAAACGACAGAAAATCGATTGGTTGGTGTGTGATATGGTGGAAAAACCAAGTCGAATTGCCGAACTGATGACCAAGTGGTTATTGAATGGTTGGTGTCATAGCATGATTTTTAATTTAAAATTGCCGATGAAAAAGCGCTATGCAGAAGTACAGCAATGTTTGCAATATATCGCCGATAAGCTGACACAACGCGGCTTGGCATTTCAGTTGAAAGCCAAGCATTTGTACCACGACCGAGAAGAAATCACGGTGTATTTACGTCTGTTATAAAATTTTTATTTTTTCTACCGCACTTTGCGTCAATACCTTGTAAAATAATCGTTCGACGATTTACCGCGCAAAGTGCGGTCATTTTTTTCGCTATTTATAAATGGGAGGCGAGATGCATTGTCCTTTTTGTTCCACAGAAGAAACCAAAGTGATTGATAGTCGTCTGGTGTCTGATGGTTTTCAGGTTCGCCGCCGTCGTGAGTGCGGGCAGTGCCACGAACGTTTTACGACCTTTGAAACGGCCGAATTAATTGTGCCGAAAATCATTAAAAATAACGGTAATCGAGAGCCTTTTAACGAAGACAAATTGCGCCGAGGCATTCAACATGCGCTCGAAAAACGTCCGGTTAGCTCCGATGATGTGGAAAAAGCTATTAGCCGTATTATTCACCAACTACGCGCCACTGGCGAGCGTGAAGTGCCGAGTAAATTGGTTGGAACCTTGGTGATGGACGAGCTGAAAAATTTAGATAAAGTGGCTTATATTCGCTTTGCTTCCGTTTATTTAAGTTTTGATGATATTAATGAATTTAGCCAAGAAATTGAGAACTTAAAGGATCATAAATGACATCTCAATTTAGTCCAAAAGATGCTGAGTTTATGCAATTGGCGTTAGATTTAGCCAAACAAGGAGAGTTTACAGCCGCTCCCAATCCTGCAGTGGGTTGCGTGTTAGTTAAAAATGGTCAAATTGTCGGCAAGGGTTTTCATGCTAAAGCGGGAGAACCTCATGCGGAAGTGATGGCGTTGCGTGAGGCGGGGGATAATGCCCGTGGAGCAACCGCCTATGTCACCCTTGAGCCTTGTGCCCATTACGGTCGTACTCCGCCTTGCGCTAAAGGCTTAGTGGATGCCGGTGTGCGGAATGTGATTGCTGCAATGTATGATCCGAATCCGTTGGTGGCAGGGAAGGGGCTAGGAATTTTAGCCGATGCCGGCATTGAAAGTGCGGTGGGGTTATTAAAAGAAAATGCCGAGGAGCTTAATAAAGGCTTTTTGAAACGTATGCGAACCGGCCGACCTTTCGTGCAATTAAAATTAGCCATGAGCATCGATGGCAAAACAGCTATGGCAAATGGCGAAAGCAAGTGGATTACCGGCGCACAGGCACGAGCAGATGTACAACAATATCGCGCGAAAGCCTCGGCAATTTTATCCACATCACAAACCGTGTTGGCAGATAATCCAAGCCTGAATGTGCGGTGGGCCGAATTACCACAAGAGGTACAATCCCATTATGCCGAGCAGTATTTGCGTCAGCCCGTACGGGTGATTTTGGATTCCGCCCATAAAGTGCGGTTGGATTTTAATTTGTTTTTAACAGATTCACCTGTTTGGTTGGCTGGCAGGGATAAATTTGAATTAAATGGTTTTCCTGCGTCCACGGAATATTTACAATTAATTCCCAATGAGGGGGAAAGCCACTTACAGACATTGATGACTGAATTAGGTAGGCGCCAAATAAATACCCTTTGGGTAGAAGCCGGTGCGACCTTAGCCGGTGCGTTAATCGCAGAAAATTTGGTGGATGAATTGATTATTTATATGGCACCTAAATTATTGGGTGATCAAGCTTGTGATTTATGCCATTTACCTAACTTAACCAAACTTGCCGATGCCCCATTGTGGGAATTACAATTATGCGAACCTGTCGGCAACGATCTTAAATTAATTTATATAAGAAAATGAGGAACAAATGTTAAAAAAAATTTTACATTCGGCAATTGTCGGCTTGGTGTCTGCCGCCGTGATACTCTTTGTTTTGCCGAAAATAACCGAGGAACCTGTTACGCCTGAGGCGCAGATTGTCTCCTATAAAGATGCAGTGCGCATTGCCTCGCCGGCGGTCGTGAACGTATATAATCAAGCGTTTACATCTTCTTCTGCACAGTTGCAAGTGAATAACTTGGGCTCAGGTGTGATTATGTCGAAAGATGGTTATATCTTAACCAATAAACACGTGATTCAAAATGCCGATCAAATTATAGTTGCATTGCAAAACGGGAATATTTTTGATGCTGCATTAATTGGTTCCGATTCCTTAACGGATTTGGCGGTGTTAAAAATTAAAGCTGAAAATTTATCGACTATTCCGCAAAACCCAAGCCGCTTGGTTCATGTAGGCGATGTGGTGTTAGCCATCGGTAATCCATACAACTTAGGACAAAGCGTATCACAAGGGATTATTAGTGCCGTTGGTCGTAATGCCGTCGGAGAAGCGCTAGGACGTCAAAACTTTATTCAAACAGATGCACCTATTAACCGTGGTAATTCTGGTGGTGCGTTAATTAATTCTGCCGGTGAATTACTTGGTATCAGCACCTTGAGCATTGGTAAAAACTCTAATGAAATTGCTGAAGGCTTAAATTTTGCTATTCCGATTGATTTAGCTAGTGATGTGATGAAAAAAATTATCCGTGATGGTCGGGTGATTCGTGGTTATTTCGGGGTGCAAACAGATATTTTATTCAGCAATGGACAAGGCGCTTCCGACCAGGGGATTTTAATTACCAGCGTGATTCCTAATAGCCCGGCAGCTAAAGCAGGTTTGCAGTCGGGCGATGTGATTTTAAAAATCGATAGTAAAGAAGCTCGTTCACCAACGGAAATGATGAAATTTATTGCTGATGTGCGCCCAAATACAAAAGTGCAAGTAGAAATTTCCCGTTTAGGCAAAACTTATAAAATCCCGGTGGTGATTGAGGAATATACGTTTAATCAATAAGGTTGTGTGATGAAAGAGTTAAAGACCAGTCATTTTTTTGCTTGCTTGGATCGTCTCAGACTGATTCAACGTTGGTCGTTAATGCGAAATATTGAACGGGAGAATCTAGCGGAGCACAGCTTGCAAGTGGCTTTTGTGGCACATGCGTTGGCATTGATTAAAAATAAATTTTATGGCGCCGCGTTAAACGCAGAGCGTGTTGCGGTATTGGCTATGTATCATGACACATCGGAAATTTTTACCGGAGATTTGCCGACGCCGATTAAATATTTTAACGATGAGATTACTCACGCCTATAAACAAATTGAAACGGCCGCCGAGTTACATTTAATTAGTTTATTGCCGGAAGAATTACAGGAGGATTTTTTACCTTATTTGGATAGCCAATATTTTTCTGAGGAAGAAAAGCATATTGTGAAACAGGCCGATTTAATCTGTGCTTGTATTAAGGTGAAATTTGAACTGGAAAATGGCAATCAGGAGTTTAAATCAGCCAAAGTGCGGTTAGAAAATTTAATGGATCAATGGCACAGCCCTGAAATGGATTATTTCTTACATGTGTTTGTGCCGAGTTTCGGTAAGTCTATTGATGAAATTACGTTGTAAATTTTGTCCCGTCCTAAAAATTAAATATTCTTATAAACTTATTTAGCTACTTTTATTCGTATATCGCGATTTCTCTTAAAAATAAGGCTGTCTTTTTATGAGACAGCCTTATTCATTATAAATATTCCTTAAAGAAACCCGCCAGTTTTTCAACCGCCTTGTCTGCGTCTTTATCATATAAAGAAACGTGGGTTGCGCCTTCAATGCGTACTAGTTCTTTTTGGGCGGAAGCAGCGCGCTCAAGGATGGATTCCGCCTGATACGCCGTGTCGGATTGTTCGCCGACGATGAGCAATAAAGGTTGGGTGAGGAATTTATCTGCGAAACGCAGGGCATCGTAAGAGAGCACTTCAGGGAAGCTACGCACCAACAATTTGTTTTCCGCCGTCGGGCATATGGCGCGCGGAGTGAGGTAGTAATCGTGGGCTTCACGGGCGTAAGCAAATGGTGCGGCCGCCGCTTCTTCTGATGTATGCGGAACATAGTTCGCCACAATCAATTCCGCACCTTGGGCTTCGGCGGTTCTGCCTTGCGCCACTTGCTCGAAAGTGGCAAGAATGGTCGGGAACGGGTCTTCGCCGAAGGCATCGCGAAACAGCCAGCCGATGTCGATACCCGACACGTTCGCCACCGCTTTGATGCGCTTGTCGATTTGCGCCGCATTGTCCGCATAACCGCCGCCCGCACAAATACCGAGCACACCGATACGGTTGTTATCTACATAAGGCAGATTATTGAGATAATCAATCACATAGCTGATGTCCGCCACGCGCGCCGACGGGCTTTCCAAAAAATGCGGTTCGCCACCGCTTTCGCCTTGATGGCTGGCATCATAAGCCACCGCCACAAAACCCGCTTCGGCAAGTTAGCCCGCATAAAGCCCGGCGGTTTGCTCTTTCACACCGCCACCCGGATGAACCACCACAATGGCGGGGTATTGTTTGGTTTCGTCGAAGTTTTCAGGGGTGAAAAGCACGCCCACCAATTCAATGCCGTTGCGTGGGATTTGGATACGTTGTTGCATATAAAGCTCCTGCCTAATGTTTTGTATGGTTGAGTAAGTAAAGTGCGGTCATTTTATGGAGAGTTTGTGGAAATGTATATTCCTAAAAAGGGATTTTATTGTTCGGGATTGGGGAATAATGTGGGGAGGTCGTCTAAAGGGGAGGAAAATTTGAAATTTGTCATCGTCATAGAAAATTCGATCTACATGTAGCGAAAATAGACAAATTTAAATTTATATGCTAATCTTACTTGGTTTTTAGGTAAAAAGTTCCTGATTTTTGCTTCAAAGGAGGTATTGTCATGTTGATTCAATTTTCGGTTGAAAATTACCGTTCAATAAAAGAAGAACAAATTCTTTCCCTTGTTCGCGCTTCTGGCGCTGAAATGGAAAGTAACTTTTTTGAGAGTAATTCCCCTAACACACCAGCGCTTTTAAAATCAGCTGTAATCTATGGAGCAAATGCTTCTGGAAAATCAAATCTAATCAAAGCGCTAGGTTCAATGATAGATATTGTAAGCAATTCGTTTAACAAAAATCCGAAAAGACATATTGCAACCGAACCGTTTATTTTTGATGTGGTATGTGAAAATCAACCCACAACCTATGATATTTCTTTTGTTGTCGAATTAATGAATGATGAAGGAGAAATTAAACCTACTCGCGTTGATTACGGGTTCGTTACAGATAAAACAAAGATCTACGAAGAATGGCTAAGTGTTTACCCAAAAGGTCGAGAACAAAATTGGTTTCATCGTGAATATAATTTCGAGAAATCTGAATATGACTGGAAAACGTCTCCTTCTTTGAAAGGAGAAAAAGAAAGTTGGAAAAAACAAACAAGAAACGATCAACTTTTTTTATCCAGTGCAGTTCACTTAAATAGTGAACAAATGAAGCCTATTTATGAATCAATAACAGGCAGAATGCCAATTGTTCGAACAGATCGTATTAGTAATAAAATGTCAAGAAAGATATGTAAGAAATCTAAAGATGATAAGTTAATTTTGTTATCTTTATTGCAATCAGCTGGAATAGAGATTGATGATATTATTTTTGAAAAACCTAATATTGACTTTGATAATTTCCCTATAAAAAATATTCCAGATGAAGTTAGAAAAGATATTTTAGAAGAAATAGAAAAAGATATTATATCTAACCTTGAAACTATTTTTATTTATAAAGATTCTTTAGGGAATCATCAAAAAATAAATTTAAGAGATGAATCAGATGGAACTCAAAAACTATTTGAATTTGCAGGATTGATTCTTGCTGTATTGAATAATGGAGATACTTTGATTATCGATGAGTTAAATAAGAGTCTCCATCCAGATCTTGTCAGATTCTTAGTGAAACTATTTAACTCCAAACTAAATAGAAAGAATGCCCAGCTTATTTTTACGACTCACGAAACTTCGGTTCTAAGAAAAGATTTGCTTCGTCGTGATCAAATCTGGTTTTGTGAAAAAGACTCCAATAGAGCAACAAATTTATATCCACTAACTGATTTTAAACCACATATTAGCCGTGAAGATATTGAGGAATATTATCTGAATGGCAGATATGGAGCTAAACCTATTTTGCAGGATTTTATTTTACCTGAGCATTTCTGGAAGGAGTAAAGTCGATGTCAAAACGCAAATCTAATCGCAGCTTATCTAGACGAACAGCCAAAAAAGAGCCTTATCAGATGATTTTAATTGTTTGTGAAGGAGAAAAAACAGAAATAAACTATTTTAAGGACTTAATTAAAGTTGAAAAGTTATCTTCTGTAAATATAGCTATATGTTCGGGATGTGGGTCGGATCCTGTATCGGTTGTAACAACAGCCATTAAAAAAAGAGAAGAACAGGATATGTATCTATCTTTTGATGCAGTTTATTGTGCTATTGATAGAGACGAGCATAAAAATTTTGATCAGGCGATCCAGCAAGCAATAGATAATGACATTAAACTTATAGTTTCTTACCCAAGTTTTGAGTATTGGTATCTTTGTCATTTCCATTACTCAAGATCGCCTATTGTTCGCACTAATAATAGAAGCCCTGGAGACAATTGTATCCATATTCTAAAACCGAAGTGGAAAAACGAATTAAATGAAGAATATGAGAAAAATATTGAAAATCCTTATACAAAATTAAATAAGTATATTGATCAAGCTCTAATTAACGCCAAAAATGCGTTGAAAGATGCGGAAAGTAATCAAGAGCCTAATCCATCAACCAGAGTTCATGAGTTAGTAGATGTCCTGCGGAGTATCAAAAAAGTAAAGTGTTAATTGTCTGAAGACAATTAAACATCATTTTTACTTTCTTTATTTTTTCTACTGCACTATCTAAGGGCATTGTAGGTTTTCAAAACGACTTTACTTCCTATCTAGATAAAGGTTTATAACATACAAAAATTTCCCATTTTTTTGTGCATATCGATTCGGATACGCCAAGGCGGATTGAAAAAAGCTGTTTTGTCCGATAAAAAGACTGTAAAACAACAAAAGGTCGTCTGAAAATTTTCAGACGACCTCCTCTTAAAACATCCCAAAATCCGACCGCACTTTGTCAGGGCTTCTCTACGTTGGCGAAACTGTTTTCCACATATCCCTACTTTCCCAAATCGCAAAATGTCCATCAAATTTTACCACTTGTTGCATTATCTTTAACAAGATTGAAACGGGCATTGGCTTCTATGATTTTAACCAGCCGATGATGTCTAGTCCTTTAATGACGATTAAGCCTATTTTTTTGCCTACTCGATCCGTATTTGGAGGCTCCAGCATAGGTGGACGTAGGATCACGCAGTATGGAAAACCTAGTTTCTGTACGACTTCATCTAGCTGTCCTTTTAAGCGTGTGTAGAAAGCTTTAGATTTCGCATTTGCTCCAAGTGCTGAAACCGGCGCATAATGTGGCACACCATTTTCTCGAGCAGCTTGGGCGAATTGGAATTGGTAGTCATAATTGATTTTCCATTGCGCTGCTTGAAAAACTTGGCACACCTGAAAATTGGCAAGATTTGCAAAAAAATTACCCGCTTAGCGCCTTAATCAATCCTAATACAGGACGGGCATATGCGTGGTATTTATCAAACCAATACCAGTTTGTTCCGACACGCCCCAAATTCACTGCGACACATATTTCACATGAAATCACAGCAGCCTTGTTGGCTCAAACCATCGCTTGCCTGCCATGCTTTGCTTGCCATACTTATTTATCAAGTGGCGAATTAGTGGAACTTTTTCCCGAACTTCCCCACAAGCAGTGGACGGCATACGTTTACCGCCCGCAAAGAAACATCACCCACCCTCGTGTGAAGCTGGTGTTTGACTGGCTGGCGGAGAGTGTGGCGGAGGTGTTGGGGGGAATAAAGTGCGGTCAGTTTTCAAAACGTTTTTTAAACTAATCGCACTTTAATCTGTATCCTAGTAACCGGATGAGTAAAAGGTATGAGGAAAGCTGTTTAGTATTTAACTTAAAGTTTATCCGTCCAACTTTTAAATGGCAGATCACTTTTTTGTGGCCTATTTTTTTAATAAAGTGTAGCAAGAATCACTTGCTCGGGATCGACTGATACCCAAACTTGTTGGTTCGGTTCTAAATGTTGATCTTTTGAGAGCGTCGCGCAAAATTCAATGTTGGAATCTTCTAACATTAATATGGCTTCACCTGCATCACCTTTGTCAGTGATGGATTTCACTGTTGCGCTAAATTGGTTGGCAAGGTTTCTTTTTTGTTTTTCGGTAATTTTTACCCAAGGTGCTTTAAACATCAGCATGACTTCTTTGTCAGATTCAAGTTTTAAACGCACCGCACTTTTTTCTGTAATGGACACCATAAGCGATTTTGAAAAACCTTCTAAGGCGATATCGACAAAACAGTGAATGTCTTCAAAGCGTAATGCCTGCACTTTGCCGAAGAACTGATTGCGTGCGCTGGATTGGAGTGAAAATCGTGCGGTGGCTGATAACAAGCTGTTGAGCGGGACTTTTTCATCGCGCAAAATATCAAAGGCTTTTTCTTGGGTTTGTTCCAACAAATCATAAAGCTGTAATAAGCGTTGCGCATACACGGTTAATGCTGTGCCGCCACCGTTTCTGCCACCAATATTGCGTTCAAGTAACGGCTTCGGACTGATTTTGTTCATGGCTTCAAGGTGATCCCAAGCGCTTTTATAGCTGACTTTGGCATTTTTAGCTGCTTGGTTGATGGAACCACATTTTTGAATTTCTTTTAATAAACGAATACGTTTAGGATCGGCGAAAAGTTGTTGTTTTAGTTTAATGGTAAGTAAAATTTCTGTGCCACGCATTTTTTTCTCCCCTACATTTTCAAATAAGTGTCCATCCTTGTAACACCTGTGAGTTATACGGGCGATATCATACAATATTTTAAGGGGAATAAGAATGTTCCAACGCTAGCTTTTATTCTGCTTTTCAACATTTTATTTAATCAAATAATATTTTTTATATCGCCTTTACTTTTATTTTCGTTGTATAATTTATGCTATATATAACTTATTAACCAACCAAAATGGAGTTTTTCTATGTTTAAATATTCAAAAATCGCTGCAGGCTTAGCTGTAGCTTGCTTGGCCTTATCTCTTTCTGCACAAGCTAAAGTCACAGTGTTTGCCGCGGCTTCCATGACCGACTCATTAAAGCAAGTTGCGGAAGACTATAAAAAAGTGAATCCAAAAGAAGAAGTCGTATTTTCTTTTGCTTCTTCCTCAACCTTAGCAAAACAAATTGAAGAAGGTGCACCTGCCGATTTATTTATTTCAGCCAGCACAAAATGGATGAAATATCTTTCTGAAAAAGGCTTAACCGTTAAAGAAACCGAAAAATTATTAGTAGGCAATGAACTTGTTTTAATCTCACAAAAAGACAGCAAATTACAAAATGTTGACATCGCAAAAGGCGAATGGATTAACCAATTAAAAGATTCTTATTTATCTGTTGGTGATCCGGCACACGTGCCTGCCGGTCAATATGCTGAAGAGGCGTTAACCAAATTAAACTTATGGGACAAAGTAAAAGACAAATTAGCCCGCGCCAAAGACGTTCGTGCGGCATTAGCCTTAGTTGAACGCGGTGAATCTCCATTGGGTATCGTGTATGCCACCGATGCGAAAGTAAGCAAAGAGGTGAAAGCGATCGGCGTATTCCCACAAGGTTCTTACAAACCGGCGGATTATCCGGTTGCGATCTTAAAAGATCATAACAATGCAGAAACCCAAGCCTTCTTGAAATATCTAGAATCGCCTGAAGCGAAAAAAGTATTTGCGGATTACGGTTTCTCTGTAAAATAGCAAACTAACTTTGACTCATTAAGCGTAGCCATTGTGCTACGCTTTGTTTATATAGGAAATTAAATTTTGCTTACACAGTTTCTGCTGTTATTAGGTTTGAGCCCATTAGAAATCGATGCCATTCGTCTGAGCTTGGAAGTCTCCGTCAGTGCCATTTTGTGGAGTTTGCCTTTTGCTATTTTAGTTGCATGGATTTTGGCTCGGAAAAATTTTTATGGTAAATCCATTGTGGGGGGGATTATTCACTTGCCTTTAGTGTTGCCACCGGTTGTTATTGGTTATCTTTTGTTGGTTGCCATGGGGCGCAATGGTTTTATCGGTAAATACTTATATCAATGGTTCGGATTAACCTTTGGATTTAGCTGGAAAGGGGCTGTATTAGCTTCAGCGGTGGTGGCCTTTCCTTTGGTCGTTCGGGCCATTCGATTATCGCTAGAAAATATCGACTTGAAATTAGAGCAAGCCGCGAGAACTCTTGGTGCGTCTGCGTGGCGGGTATTTTTTACGATCACGTTGCCTTTATCCTTACCGGGCATTCTCGCCGGAATTGTACTGGGTTTTGCTCGTTCTTTAGGGGAATTCGGCGCAACCATTACATTTGTTTCCAATATCGCCGGTGAAACGCAAACTATTCCCTTAGCAATGTACTCTTTTATTCAAACACCGGGGGCGGAAGAACAAGCCGCACGTTTATGCGTTTTCGCCATCATATTATCGCTACTGTCATTATTATTATCGGAATGGCTGGCAAAACGAATGCAGAAAAAATTAGGACAAAATAATGCTACACATTGATGTTAAAAAACAATTAGGCAATTTATCCCTGCAGGCAACGTTAGACATTCCGTCCCAAGGTGTGACCGCACTTTTCGGGTTATCCGGCTCAGGTAAATCTTCGTTAATTAATTTGGTCAGTGGCTTAATTAATCCGGATGAAGGCTGTATTACATTAAACGACAATGTGTTATTTGATGCTGAGGAAGGGATTTGTTTGCCGCCTAACCAACGCAATATCGGTTATGTATTCCAAGACGCGCGATTGTTTCCTCATTACACCGTAAAAGGCAATTTGCGTTACGGCATGAGAAACACCAGCAAAGAAGAATTTGATTACATTGTAGAATTGCTGGGTATCGGACATTTATTAAAGCGATATCCGATCACCTTATCCGGCGGTGAAAAACAACGTGTTGCCATTGGTCGCGCATTATTGACGGATCCTGAAATTTTGTTGATGGATGAGCCGCTTTCTGCGTTGGACTTACCGCGTAAACGGGAATTGCTCAATTATTTGGAACGCTTATCCAAAGAAATTAATATCCCGATTTTATACGTTACTCACAGCCTTGATGAATTATTGCGTCTTGCAGAACGGGTGGTTTTGTTAACGGATGGTAAAGTCGAAGCCTATGATGTCTTGGAAGCGGTTTGGGACAGCCCTTTATTCTTGCCTTGGAAACAGCAAAACCAACAAAGTGCGGTGCTTTCTCTGCCTGTTTTTTTGCATAATCCATCTTATAAAATGACCGCACTTACGCTAGGTGATCAACAGATTTGGGTCAATGCCTTGGCAGCCGAGGTGGATGAGTTTGTTCGGATTTGTATTCATAGTTCGGATGTTTCCATCACACTGACGAAGCCGGAAAAATCCAGTATTCGTAATATTCTTTATGGTCGGATCGTGAAAGTTCAAGAGCGGGATAATCAGGTCGAATTGCAGTTAGATATTGCCGGCAAGCACATTTGGGCAGGGATCAGTAAATGGGCATTTCAAGATTTGGCACTACGTCTTGGACAATTAGTATATATTCAAATTAAAGCTATTTCGGTCATGACCGCTTAATTCCATAATGTAAACACATAAAAAAATAGCACCTCAATTGGTGCTATTTTCACATCAAAGTGCGGTTAAAAAACGTAGTGAATTTTGACCGCACTTTATCATTAATTAACTGAACTTCTTGAAGACAGCCTTAGTAGGTTCACCTTTTTCTTCCCGTTCAACATCTTGTTCTAATACAGGAAGGACTTCTTCGCGGAACCATTTCGGGTGGTGTTTTTTCGCCCAACGAACGGTTACCCAACCTTCAACAATACCAGTAATAGAGCCTTTCACCCAGAATGCCATGTACATGTGCACTAAGATACCGGTGAACAACATAAAGGCACAGGCAGAATGTAGCAAAATGGCGATACGCAACACCGGAATAGAGAAGTGGTGCGAGAAGTATTGACGCCACATAATGATGCCGGAAGCCATTAAGGTGAACATTGCAAGGATCAATGTCCAGAAGAGCATTTTTTGACCCAAGTTATATTTACCGTTATCAGCAACAGCGTGCTCATTACCTTTTAAGACTTCAAGAACGCCTTTCATCCAACGAATATCGTTTTTCTCTGGAATGTTATGGTGCCAATAGAGTGAACATAAGAACACAAAGGCAATAAACATTAAAATACCGGTGAACGGGTGAATTGCACGGGCAAGTTGTGGTGTACCAAGAATTTCCGTTAACCATGCAAAGTCAGGGAAGAAGAATGCTACCCCGGTAAACATGGTTAAGAAGAAACTGATTACCAAGAACCAGTGACTTAGACGCGCTGGGAGTTTATGACGAATGATACGGGTATCATTGGTAATCTCAAGTTTACCTTTATTCATCTTTTTTGCCTCCCTCTACATCTTCAAATTCTTTGTGATGATCTTCTACATCTTCTTCCTCATTCGGACCTACGGTGAGATAGTGACCGATTTCGGCAAGTGCAAGACCACCCATTGCCACTGCAGCAACCGGTTTCAGAATGTCTTTCCATAAGGTAATGGTTGTGTCGATATGCGGATCCTTCGGAAGACCGGAATACAATTCAGGTTTATCTGCATGGTGTAACACATACATGACATGTGTACCGCCTACGCCTTCCGGATCATAAAGACCTGCATTTTCATAGCCACGGGCTTTTAGATCGGCAATGCGTTGTTCCGCATAGATTTTCATTTCTTCTTTGGAACCGAAACGAATTGCACCGGTCGGACAAGTTTTCACACAAGCCGGTTCTTGACCTACAGAGACACGATCCACACAAAGGGTGCATTTATACACACGATTATCTTCTGGATTCATGCGTGGAATATTGAACGGGCAGCCAGCAATACAGTAACCGCAGCCGATACACTTGTCAGATTGGAAATCCACGATACCGTTCGCATATTGGATAATTGCACCCGGTGCCGGACAGGCTTTCAAACAGCCCGGCTCGGTACAGTGCATACAGCCATCTTTACGGATTAACCATTCTAAACGATCGTTTTCTTCCACTTCATTGAAGCGCATGACCGTCCAGGCTTTTGCATTAAGGTCAACCGGGTTGTCATAAATCCCTACGCATTGGGCATTAACATCAGAGCGAATGTCATTCCACTCCGAACAACCAACCTGACAGGCTTTGCAACCGATACAGGTTGTCACATCAATGAGTTTTGCTACTTCAACTTTGTGATCACGCGCATGTGGTGCCGGAGTTAAACCGGAGGTTGCAGAGACCTTAATAATGTCTTGCGTTTGTACATCCATCGATCTCATCTTATGCTACCTCCACTACTTTTTCGATATTCACAAGGAAAGTCTTATATTCAGGGGTTTGTGTAACGGATTCCCCCCATGATGGCGTTAAGGTATTGGTGGAGAACCCACGGTTGCCTTTGCCATTTAACACTTTCATATTCCAGTGAATTGGAAGACCCACATGGTGTACAGTACGTCCGTCGATTTCTAAATCTTTCAAACGTTTGGTTACCACTGCAACGGCTTTGATGTAGCCACGGCGAGAAGTAATTTTCACCATATCACCCTTTTGGATACCTTTTTCTGCAGCTAATTTTTCACCAATTTCCACGAATTGTTGTGGTTGTGCAATGATATTTAATGCAGATTGAGCAGTCCAACTGTGGAAATGTTCGGTCAAACGATAAGTCGTTGCCACGTAAGGGAACTCTTTATTTGAACCGATAAATTCACGGTCTTCTTTGTAAATACGAATAGTCGGATCGGAGACTACACTTGGATGTAGTGGGTTAGTATCAATCGGACTTTCAATCGGTTCATAATGTTCCGGCATAGGTCCGCTATTGATTTTATCAACAGCAAATAAGCGACCGACACCTTCGGCGGACATAATGAATGGACCGGTATCAGAACCCGGAGGCTGTGTACCATAGTCGGCAATATCAAACCAGTTCCAGTTTTTACCATTCCATTTGATTAATTGACGATTTTTATCCCAAGGATTACCGTTAATATCAAGTGACGCGCGGCTGTAAAGGACACGACGGTTTGCCGGCCATGCGAAGCCCCAACCTAATGTACAACCTAAACCAGACGGATCGGAATTATCACGATTGTCCGTTTGGTTGCCTTTTTCGGTCCATTGACCTACATAAATCCAGTTTCCGGAACTTGTCGTACCGTCATCACGCAAGTGTGCAAAGGCGCTGAGTAGTTGACCTTTTTTATACATTAGGTTGCCGTTAGCATCATAAAGATCTTCTAAGGCATAGCCGTTTACTTCTTTGGCTAATTCCGCTGAAGATGGCGCATGAGGAATATTGTAGTTCCATGTCATGGCTTCAAAAGATTCGATACCACGACCGCCTTCTTTTTGGTAAAGGTGATGCATTTCTTCACGAATCATAGATAAAATTTCTACATCCGGTAACGCTTCACCCGGTTGGTCACAAGATTTTTGGTGCCATTGTGCCCAACGACCGGAGTTGGCGATAGAACCATCTTCTTCCGCAAAACAGGTGGTTGGTAAACGGAATACTTCAGTTTGGATTTTGGACGGATCTACATCATTAGATTCCCCAAAGTTTTTCCAGAATTCGGAGCTTTCGGTTTGAAGCGGATCCAAAATGATTAAGTATTTCAATTTACTCATACCGGAAACAGTTTTATTTTTGTTTGGTAATGAGTTCAATACGTTGAAACCTTGTAAAATCCAACCGTTCATTTTCTCTTCATTCATGAGCTTAACGTGAGTGATAGGATCGTAGAGACGGTCTGCTTTCGGTAAGAAATCAAAGCCCCAACCGTTTTCTTTGGTCGCTTTATCACCATAGAACGTTTTCATCATACTTACGAAGAATTTCGATGTATTTCGGTAGTAGTTTACTTGGTTTTGTACGATATCTTTTGGTGTAATCGCATTAATGTATTGTTCGTAAGACGTATCTTTGTCATTTGGTAAACGCATATAACCCGGTAAAGACATCGGCAATAAGCCCATATCTGTTGTACCTTGTACGTTTGAGTGTCCACGTAATGCATTAATACCGCCACCAGGCATACCCATATTACCTAAGAGTAATTGGATCATCGCCATTGAACGAATATTTTGTGTACCAATGGTGTGCTCAGTAAGACCTAATGCATATAAGTGCGTCATGGTTTTATTTGGCACAGAGGTTTTACCAATTTCTTCGCAGATTTGTAAGAAGGTTTTTTGTTTGACACCGGTGATACGTTCAACCATTTCAGGCGTATAGCGAGAAACGTGATCTTTCAAAATGTTAATGACACAACGTGGATCTTGTAAGGTCATATCACGTTTAACAAAGCCATTCTCATCGAATTGGTAATTCCATTTTGATTTATCATAAGTGTGTTTTTCTTCATCAAAGCCTACGAATAAACCATCTTCAAATTTGAAGCCCTCATCAATTAAGAATGAAGCATTGGTATAGTGTTTAACGTATTCGTGTTGAATTTGATTGGTTTCCAATAAGTAACGGATCACACCCATTAAGAATGCGATATCAGTACCGGAACGAATTGGAGCGTGGAGGTCAGCCACAGAAGCTGTACGGTTAAAGCGCGGGTCAACCACGATGATTTTCGCACCGTTTTTCTTCGCTTCGATCGCCCAACGGAAGCCAACAGGGTGAGCTTCAGCAGGGTTACCGCCTTGAACGATAATAAGATTGGCGTTTTTGATGTCAACCCAGTTGTTTGTCATGGCACCGCGACCAAATGATGGAGCAAGACTTGCTACCGTTGGTCCGTGTCAAGTATTCGCTTGGTTACATACCGGCACCATCCCAAGCATTCGAATCCACTTATGAGTTAATAAAGCGGCTTCGTTACTCATTGCTGATGCAGTCATAATCCCTGTGGTTGCCCAACGGTTAACGGTTTTGCCATTTGCATCTTTTTCAACAAAGTTGGCATCACGGTCATCTTTCATCAAGCGGGCAATGCGTTTAATAGCATCTTTCCAAGAAATGCGCTCCCACTTATCGGAACCCGGTGCGCGGTATTCCGGATATAAGTTGCGACTTTCGCTATTCACGAAGTCTAGCGCGCCGGCACCTTTAGGGCATAATGCGCCACGGCTGATTGGATGATCCGGGTCACCTTCGATATGGAATAATTTAGAACGGGTATTTGTAGCGGTGTGACCGCTTAATGTATTGGATGGTGTACCTGTACTGTACATCAACATACCACAACTTACCGAGCAGTATGTACAGGTTTGACGAGACTCTTTTGCACGCAATAGTTTATATTCGCGTGGCGCAGCTAAGGCCGTAGCCGGAGCAAAGCCTAACATCGCAACCGATGTTCCTGCCATACCGCCGGCACAGACCTTGAAGAATTTTCTTCTACTGATCTGCATAAATACTCCCCACATCAACAAAATGGATTGTTGATTTCTATTTGATAGTTATAAATTCGTATTTGAGTAGATAATCTGGTGGTCGATTTTGTTAAAATAGTATTACAATTAAACGCAATCGATATAAAGCCTAACGTGATATATAAATATTACTTACTTATTCGTTAGCGGGGCTAGAATACCTATTTTTTGTACAGAAATCTATAATCACTAATAATTAAAAAGGATAAAAAAGTTGAGCTGGATCACAAAAAGAACAATTAGTTTTATCAAAAAATTAACAAATACTAAACCAATAGGAAACAGCATTACAGTTTCCGAAAAACAGGATAGTTTGGCAAAAGAAGTTCCCGTTGCCTTGGTATATAATGGTATCTCCCACACAGTGATGATGTGTTCTCCGCGGGATCTAGACGATTTTGCCATGGGTTTTTCCCTTACGGAGGGCATTATCGATAAGCCAGCCGACATTTATGGCATTGATATTGAAGAGGTTTGTAATGGCATAGAAGCCAGAATTGAGTTGGCAACCCGCTGTTTTGTGGCATTGAAAGACCATCGGCGCACTTTAACCGGCCGTACCGGTTGTGGTATTTGTGGTGCGGAACAAATACAACAAGTCTATAAAAACATAGCAAAATTAGACCGCACTTTAACGGTTAATGCCGCCCAATTAGATTCTTGCTTGCAAAAATTATATGACGCACAAGAACTCGGTAAACAAACCGGCTCCACTCACGCGGCGGGGTTTTTCTCTATAGCAGGCGAGTTATTGGCGATTCGTGAAGATGTAGGACGCCATGTGGCATTAGACAAACTGCTTGGTTGGCATGCCAAAGCAGGAAAGCCTCGGGGGTTCGTATTGGTGACCAGTCGTGCCAGCTATGAAATGGTGCAAAAAACCGTTTCATGTGGCATTGAAATGCTTATTGCTATTTCCGCTGCAACGGACTTAGCCGTGCAAATGGCGGAGCAGTATGATTTAACCCTCGTTGGTTTCGCCAGAGAAGGGCGGGCAACGGTGTATAGCGGCAAAGAACGTTTGGCAATTTGTGATTGATTCTGCCTTAGTCTAAAATCATCTCGTGTATTTATTAGGCTTTCCTTATTATGACAAAAAATAAACGCCCGACGTTACAAGATATTGCCGATTACCTTGGTATCACGAAAATGACCATCAGCCGCTATTTGCGCAATCCTGATTCTGTGGCGAGTGGCACACAAGCGCGCATTGCGGAAGCCATTGAACGCTTCGGCTATATTCCTAATCGCGCACCGGATATTTTGTCCAATGCTAAAAGTCGGGCGATTGGTGTGTTGGTGCCGTCGTTGACTAATCAGGTGTTCGCCAATGTGATTCGCGGTATTGAGCAAATTACCGATAAAGCAGGTTATCAAACCATGTTGGCGCATTACGGTTACAGTGAAAAGAAAGAGGAACGACGTATTGAAAGCCTACTGTCTTATAACGTAGACGGCATTATTTTGTCAGAAAGTCAGCATTCTGAAAAAACTAAAAAAATGCTTAAAGTGGCGAATATTCCGGTAATTGAAATCATGGATACCACCGAGGTTGGTATCCAACAGGTTGTCGGTTTTGATAACATCGCCGCGGCACAAGCGATGGTGGAAACTATGATTAATCGTGGGTATCGCAACGTAGTCTATTTTGCGGCACGTCAAGATAAACGCACGCGTTTACGTCAGCAAGGCTATGAAAACGCCATGGCAAAGCATCAGTTAACACCACATGTGATCGCCACTAAAGAACATTCTTCTTTTACGCTAGGCGGCGATTTGTTGCATCAGGCACTTGAAACATTTCCGCAAATTGACGGTATTTTTTGTACCAATGATGACATTGCCATTGGCGCTATTTTTGAATGTCAACGGCTAGGCATTCAAGTGCCCAAGCAAATTGCTGTTGCCGGTTTCCACGGACATGATGTAGGTCAATCTATCACGCCGCAACTTGCTACGGTGATTACACCTCGTTTAGACATTGGGCGTGTTGCTGCACAGGAATTACTGGCGCGAATTGACAATATTCCCGCGCAAAGCGCTATCATCAATTTAGGCTACCAGATCCATTTAGGGGAAAGCATATAAAAGTGCGGTGGTTTTTTTAGACGCTTTAAAACACTTGCAGTATTACGGAGCAAATGTACAAAACGCTTGCTGAGCTTGTCGAAGCATTAGTTTTGTGCATAGGAAAAGCTGAAATTACTTACACTTCGACAAGCTCAGTGACCGTAATTTCAGCTTTGTGCAACTGCTACATAATTTCGAACACTTGAAAAAACAGACTGCACTTTTTTGTTTTAAGAGAGATAAGGCTTCAGCGCCTGAATACAACGTTCAACCACTTCGTCAAAAGACGTATTAATATCAATAGGAATCACATCAGGTTCATCTGCACCCGGTACTTCCAGCGTTTCAAACTGACTTTTCAGCATACTTTCTTTCATGTAGTGCCCTTTGCGTTGGCGCATACGTTCCAAAATTACATCATAAGAGCCGTGTAAAAATAGAAATCTTACATTGCTGTTGCCGTCACGAATTTGATCACGATATTTCTTTTTCAGTGCTGAACAAACAATAATGCCTACCTCGCTTTTATGCTCCAAGCTAAATGCCGCATCCCGAATACGTTCCAACCAAGGCGCGCGATCTTCATCGTTCAATGGATGACCTTTACCCATTTTGATGATATTGGTACGCGGATGCAGATCGTCTCCGTCAATCAGTTTTATCCCCAGACGATGCGCGACTTCCGTCCCCACAGACGTTTTACCGGTGCTGGATACCCCCATTAAAATAAAACTTTTACCTGCCGCCATGTGTTTCTCCTTCTCTGATTTTTAATAGACTTAGCTTAGCGCAAAAATGTTATCGGTAACAATCTTTTTGGACTATAAAATGTCCGATTTTGCAGATGAATTAAGCATAAATATATTTTTTGTGATTGTGATCACAGTTCTTAATGATGCCTATTTACCAATATTGCCATAAAAGGTATGTTACCAGTAACATTTTTTAGCATGAGGACGAATTATGTTAATTTTCATCATGATCGCAGCCGTACTTTTATTACTGCTACTCATCATTAAATTTAAAATGCACGCCTTTGTCGCGTTGGTGTTAGTCAGTTTATTGACCGCACTTGCTGCGGGTATTTCCGTTGACAAGATTTTACCGACGCTATTAACCGGCTTCGGCAATACGTTGGCATCAGTTGCCTTGTTGGTCGGTTTGGGGGCTATGATCGGGCGTTTACTTGAAGTGACCGGCGGAGCAAAAGTGCTTGCCGATACCTTAATCAATAAATTCGGCGAACAAAAAGCACCTTTTGCCCTTGGGGTTGCCGCCTTATTATTCGGTTTTCCGATTTTCTTTGATGCCGGTTTGGTCGTGATGTTGCCAATCGTCTTTAGCGTGGCAAAACGCTTTGGTGGTTCTGTCTTGCGTTACGCTTTCCCTGTTGCCGGTGCTTTCGCCGTCATGCACGCCTTTTTACCGCCGCATCCCGGCCCGGTCGCTTCTGGTGATTTGCTTGGCGTAAATATGGGGTTGATGGTGCTTGTCGGGTTAATTTGTGCTATTCCAACTTGGTACATCGGAACATATTTGTTCAGTATGTACATCAGCAAAAAATTCTTTGTGGAACTGCCGAAAACCTTTTTGAATAGTTCTGCTATTAGCGAAACTTCCGTTCAAAACCCGCCACCGTTTGGACGCGTGTTATTTATTTTGGTTTTACCGATTTTCTTAATTTTGTTTGATACCGGCTTAAATACACTCAGCGTCGCAAAAGTCATCGACGGTTCAGCCTTGTGGGTGCAAAGCTTGCGTTTAATTGGTAAAACGCCCATTGCCTTATTGATTACGTTGTTAATTGCCATTGCTTTATTGCGTGGTGAACGTAGCTACGAACAAATCGAAAGCCTCTGCAACAGTGCGCTCGGACCAATTTGCTCCATTATTTTGGTCACCGGGGCGGGGGGTATGTTCGGTGGTGTATTACGCGCCGGCGGTATCGGCGATGAATTATCTGCCATGTTATCCAATACCGGTATGCCGATTATTATTGCCGCCTTTATTATTTCCATGGCGTTGCGTGTAGCACAAGGCTCGGCAACGGTAGCATTAACTACTGCCTCCGCATTAATCGCACCGACCGTTGCTGCGGCGACTGATCTCAGTCAATTAGACTTATGCTTTATCGTGATCTCCATCGCCTCAGGTGCCACGGTGTTCTCTCATGTGAATGACAGCGGATTTTGGTTAATGAGTCGCTTTTTGGAAATGGACACCAAAACTACATTAAAAACCTGGACTATGTTGGAAACCTCAATTGGTTTCGTTGGTTTTATCATTGCATTAATCGGTAGCATTATTTTCTAATACTTCTCGTTTTACTAAAGCGCATCTTTTACGGTGCGCTTTTTTATGAAAAAACATCAGAAAAAAACACCGCACTTTTTCTTCTTTTCCCTTTCCTTGATTGAGTTTTTACCAAAACTCGCTATAATTTCGCCTGTACAAAAAAACAGTATTTGTGAGTAAAAATAATGGATTTTGCAGAATTATTAGATGGTTTAAACGATAAACAACGGGAAGCGGTGAGTGCGCCGTTGGGCAATTATTTGGTGTTGGCCGGCGCAGGGAGTGGTAAAACCCGCGTATTGACGCACCGAATCGCATGGTTGATTGGCGTTGAAGGTGTCTCCGAAGGGAGCATTATGGCGGTAACCTTCACCAACAAAGCCGCCGCAGACATGCGTCATCGTATTGAATCCGTCTTGTCCGACGGCAATCAGCGTTTGTTTGGTATGTGGGTCGGCACCTTTCACAGCATTGCTCATCGACTTCTGCGTGCTCATCATCTTGATGCGGATTTGCCGCAAGATTTCCAGATTTTAGATTCGGAAGACCAATTGCGTTTACTCAAACGCCTCATGAAATTACATCATTTTGACGAAAAAAGTTTCCCACCAAAACAAGCCGCTTGGTATATCAATAATAAAAAAGACGAAGGCTTGCGCCCGAATCAAATTGACGATCATCACGATCGTCAAGAACGCGAGTGGATTCGGATTTATCAGATTTATCAAGATGCTTGCGATCGTGCAGGACTGGTAGATTTTGCTGAAATTTTATTGCGCTCGTACGAATTGTTTTTACATAAACCACTGATTTTACAACGTTACCAACAACGTTTTCAGCATATTTTGGTGGATGAGTTTCAAGACACCAACAAAATTCAATATGAATGGATTCGTTTATTGGCAGGCAAAACCGGCAAAGTGATGATTGTAGGGGATGACGACCAATCTATTTATGGCTGGCGCGGTGCAAAAATCGAAAATATTCAGTTATTTTTAAAAGAATTTGACAATGCACAAACCATTCGATTAGAGCAAAATTACCGTTCTACTATGAATATTTTGCAGGCTGCTAATGAGTTAATTTCTAATAACAACAACCGACTAGGGAAAAATTTGTGGTCGGAAGGAAATCAAGGCGATCCGGTAGGCATTTATGCTGCTTTTAACGAATTGGATGAGGCGCTTTTTGTTGCCTCACAAATTAAAACCTGGATTGAAGACGGCGGCAAACTCAACGATTGTGCCATTTTATATCGCAGTAACAGTCAATCACGGGTGATTGAAGAAGCGTTAATTCGTTCACAAATTCCGTATCGTATTTATGGTGGCATGCGCTTCTTCGAACGGCAGGAAATTAAGGATGCTTTGGCGTATTTGCGCTTAATTGCTAATCGCCAAGACGATGCCGCCTTTGAGCGCGTTATTAATACGCCACCACGGGGCATTGGCGATCGCACGTTGGACACCTTGCGTAATCTGACTCGCGAATATCAAATCACGTTATGGCAAGCCACAAATTTGGCATTGCAGGAAAATAAACTGGCAGGCCGAGCCGCGACCGCTTTGCTTCGCTTTATGGAATTAATTAATTCCTTGCAACGGGATACGGAAGAAATGCCGTTGTTTGCACAAACGGATTTTGTTATTAAGCATTGCGGTTTGTATGAAATGTATAAACAGGAAAAGGGCGAAAAAGGCGAAGTGCGTATTGAAAACTTGGAAGAGTTGGTCTCTGCCGCCCGCGAATTTATCAAGCCTGAAGAGGCGGAAGACATGACAGAGCTTACGGCTTTCTTGACGCATGCCTCATTAGAAGCGGGCGAAGAACAAGCAGCACCGCATCAAGCCTGTGTGGAAATGATGACCTTGCACTCGGCAAAAGGCTTGGAGTTTCCTCGGGTGTTTATGATTGGCGTGGAAGAAGGATTATTCCCAAGTTTCCGTTCTTTTGAAGAAGCAGGGCGTTTGGAAGAAGAACGTCGTTTGGCTTATGTGGGGATTACCCGTGCCAAACAAAAACTTACCATTTCTTATGCGGAAAGTCGTCGTTTATATGGCAAAGAAGAACGCCATTTGCCTTCCCGTTTTATCACGGAATTACCACAACAATGTTTGCAGGAAATCCGTTTACGCGGCACCGTTACCCGCGCTTTGAATCAAGCTAAAGTAGGCAATGTTTCGCCGATTACCAATGAAAGCGAATGGAAAATGGGGCAAAAAGTGAGACATGAAAAATTCGGTTTTGGCACGGTGATTAATGTAGAAGGTACAGACAATAATTTGCGCTTACAAATCGCTTTCCAAAATCAAGGGATTAAATGGCTGATTGCCCATTTGGCGAAGTTGGAGAAAATATAAAATAAAGTGCGGTCAAAAAAACATTTAAATTTTTGACCGCACTTTTTTATTTATACCGATTATTTGGTTTCCGGCATTTCCGGTGTTTCGGATTCTTCCAGAGTTTCATCAGGAATCGAGTTTGGAACCATTGCTAACATCATAACAAACTCTTCCCAAGACAGCATATTGCCATTGAGGTTGATTTTGTTGTTTTCTAATTTAGCATTGAGTTTTATGCTTTTATCATCAACCACAAACAACGGAGTGCTTTCAGCGAGTGATAAGAATTCACGTAGTGTTTTCTCTGCTTCTTTCTCCGGAGTTTCCTGCATGGTGACATTGGTATCTAGACGTTTTGCTTGAGTAATAAAATCTAAAATTGCAGGGTTATCTAAATTAATGTTTAGAGCAAATTGCTTAAACATTTCTAACACCTTATTAGATTGGATTTTAGCCTGTAAATCACCCGGTGCAAATTCAATATCTAAATCGGCACTGAGTTTCCCGCCCTTGTTCGATAATTTGAAGGGGGCAATTTTCACTTGAGGCTGTTTTTGGGAAAGTTCTATAAATGCCTGGAATACTTCTTCAGATGGAGTATCTTGTTTTTTGCCGCTCTCGGCAGCCTTGGCCGCTTCAGTGAGAATAATATTTAGCGCTTTTGCCGCCAAGTGATTAAATTGAATATTAAAAATACTGTCGTTGATAGAGAAGTTTTCTTGACTATCGGAAACAAAACGTATTCCGCCGAGTTTGTAAGTGAAGTCATAATCAACAAAGTTATCTTTTATTTTGCCGTTAATGTCTGATTGAATATCTTTCATTTCTAACAAAATATCTTTGTCATTATCTTTGGTGCTAAATCGCATATTTGCAAGTTTAGTGCTGTAGTTACCAATGATGATTTTATCCAGTTCGGCTGATGCGCGATCCCAATTTAGTGAGGTTTGTGAATCAGTAAATTCAAAAATTCCATTTTGGAGATCGTTTTTCTTCTCATTTTGGATTGTTTGTTCCACCTTTGGAAAAACTAATTTTGCATAAGGAGAGAAAATATCAACTTTCCCAAAACCGTTTTCATCAATGTCATAATTAGCCGTAAATTTCCAGTCAATGTCTCCACCGTCAATATGTGTATTGACTTCAGAATTCAGATTTCCTGACACCTGTTTGTTATAGCCCATGGAAAAATTAGAATATAGTGGGCTTTTTCCATTTTTACCAAACCATTCTTTATTTTGTTCGGTTTTTGTGACTTCGGTTTCTGTTGAAAACATCACCGGTGTAAAGTTGAATTGGCTAAGTTGATTTATTGGTAACGGGCCATGGTAAAGCTTGCCGTTAAATGGGACTGTGTTGATGTTATCGCTTTCATTAGATGAGAAAACGAGCTCATAGCTAATATTGGAACTAAAAAAACCGCGTTGAAATTTTGCATTATCAATTTTTACAGTTCCAGTAGATTTCACATTTGGTGTGCTAAAAAAACGATCTAACTTTTCGTTGATTTGGTTGATTTTCGCGTGAAATTGTTGTTCTGCCGTTTTGCCGGAATACCAAGTCGCGGAAGTCCAAGCGCCTCCTAAAACGGCGATTATGCCTAATGCCACAGCTGATTTTTTCATATTTAAGTTCCTTATTTTGGTTAGATGATCAAATTTCACGCATTCTATCATATTGAAATTTAAACGAATAGCCATAGAAGTATGGTTACAAAAAAATCTATTTTTGAACGTTGACTATGCCAACAGCGCCGACGCAACAAATAAATGACATAAGTGATTTATGAATATTTTAAAATGCACTTTTTAAGGTGTTTTTTCTTGAGTGGCAATTCGCCAAAAGGTCGCAAATCTTGGTTTTCCTTTGTTAGTTAAGCCACGATATTTATAGGTGATTTGTGAACCGACTGGCGGCGGATTGATTCGCTCCTCCAGTTTGAATCCCGAACCAATTTTAAATTGACCTCGATGATTTTCACAGGTGAGCGATCCCATGACATTTTCAAATTGCCCTTTACCGGCATGATGGGCAATGACCGTACATTCTTCATCAAGTGCGGTCTTTAATTTAAGAATTTGTGTACTGCGTTTTCGTTCATAAGGTGCATTTGGGTTACGGATGATCACCCCTTCGCCTTTCGCTTGTTCAACCTGTTGTAAAAATTGTTGAATGTGTTGCGGATTTTCAATGGGAATTTGCGTAATGATTTCAATAGGTGCGGAAGGATGCTGCGCTAAATAGGCTTTTAATTGGGCTAAGCGTTCAAATAAATTACCGTTGGCATCAGGAACATCAAACACATGAAGCTTTAATTTATGCCAACCTTTATCCTGTTGAGAACGAACAATAGAGGAAATTTCTGCAAATTGATCACGCTGGCTAAACAATTCGCCGTCAATGGCAAAAGGGGGAAATTCCGCTAAAAAATCTTTTGGTGGCGATAATGTTACTCCGCCACGGGTAAAGAGTTGTTTGCCGTCCCAGTAGCCACGAATACCATCTAATTTTTCGCTCATGACCCATCCTGTCACATCCTGATTCTTATAGGATTCTAATAGCATTAGGTCAGGTTTTTCTGCGTAACAAATAAGATGAAAAAAGAGCAAGGCAAAAAATGAAGTGAAGTGGCGCATATCATGTTCCTTTAAATAAAAAGAAGATTAGCGATAGGGCAAAGAAGCAACCATGAAAAGACAATATTTTTGTGAAGCAGATCGAAAATAAAAGAAAAAAAGAATAAAAAATACGCCTTGTGAGGGCGTATTTTAGGCATATTTTGATGGAAAGTGCGGTCAAAAAAATAAACGTTTTTTAACACCGATGACACCAACGACTCAGTCAGGAGGAGATAAAAGAACGACTGAGCTTATGAATAAACATCAGGGGAATTACTTCTCTTTTAAGTAACCGAGCCATTCTTTTAACAATTGCATATTTTTCGCCATGGCGCCGGCTTGAGGAATAAAATGCATCATGTTGAGCTTATATTCTGTCGGTGTAACGCCTTCGCCAACGCTGGCCGGCAACACTTGAAATCCTTGTCCTTCAAACAATAATTTTGCCCGTTGCATATGCCATTCGTTGGTGACCAAAATAATTTTATTAATACCTTCTTTTTCCAGAATTTGACGGGTAAACAGTGCATTTTCTTTGGTGGTGAGGGATTTTTCTTCCAACCATTGTGTCGGCACATTAAAGAAATCTTTTAATTCTTGCATGGACACTTTGGCTTCAGAGGCACCAGTTGGGCTAACACCACTGATTAACAACGGCAATTGGGTTTCTTTTTGTAAATAAGCAGCATAACGTAACCGTTCCAATTGAACAGCAGAAGAGGCGAGAGGTGCATAGAGTTCTTTACTATCACGCACGCCACCGCCAAGCAACACAATGGCCTGTGCTTGTCTGTAGTCATTTAAGGTTAAATGATCCTCTGTGATTAAACTGTCCTTTAGCGTTTGCGCGGTGTAAGGAATACTTACAACGTACAAAATGGCTATTCCTAAAAAAGCACAAAGGCGGCTGAAGACTTTGCATTTAAATAGAGAAAAGAAAAGGGATAACAGCCATAAAATTAACACATTAAATGGCGGTAACATCATGGCGGTGAGCAGTTTTTTGAGTTCGAACATCATGGTTTATAAAACTCCACAAAATCCACTGCTTTGGTCCACAAATTTGCGTAGCCGGTATTTTTGCCGTAGGCGTTATCACATACGACGTTTGGAATTTCCAACAGGCAGGAAAAAATGTGGCCGTGTAAGCGGGTAGTCGTAATTTTGTCATAGCTTAGGAAGTTTTTTGCCACTCGCTTCACAATGCGTAAGGTGTAGCTTTTCCAGAATTGATGCACAACATCTTTTAGCCAACAGATATTGTTACGATTGGCAAATTTTGCTAAACGCCAGCTTATCGCTAACACAAAGTCATCTCGGCCGGATAAAATATCATCCCAATCTTTAACGTGGCTACCGACGGGTAATTGCGCCGTGATATTTTTCTCAATATCGCTGGCTTCAATGTCTTTGCGTAAGAAATAAAGAGATTGTTCCGTTTTGGTATTTTTTGTCGGTAACGTGCCGTACAATTCATGTGCCATGTCAGGGGATAAATAAACGTGCGGAGAAAATTTTTCAAAGACGTTGGCGGTTCTTTCATCCCTCGCCAATAGATGACAATCGTTATGCTGCATGAAAAGTGCGGCAGATTTTTCCAACGTTTCTTGGTTTTTATAATAAAGGGTTTGTGGCAACACAATCACCCGATTATTCGGAAATGTTTGTACAATCGTTTCCCGTAAATTTTGATGCTGTGGATAAAGATCACCAAAATTACCTCCACCGTGCAATAAAATGGTCGTATTTGGCGTGATTTTACGTTTTATTTCCGTAAGATCCATGTCGAATTCGCTACGTTTTAAAGTAACGTTAATGCCGTGATCGACAAAAAACTGCTCCGTTCCATGATAAATCAATAAATCACCCACGTTTAAATGCAGCGGGTAATCTAGATAAAAAACATCATTTTTATCTTCGATTAAGCCTGCAATGGGAGAAAGTTTATTCTTTAAATCAATAAGTTGTTGATTCATCTCATCACTCTTTTCTTTAAATAGCTAAATAAAAAATCTTTTTCGGCTTTGTTTAATCCCACAAATAAAATGACCGAAATTAAAATGGTTTCTAAAAGGACGGCTTCACCCACAAATGTCCAAAATGAATAGGTATGTTGCGTGTCCGATAAGTAAATTAAGCCTAGCAATAAGGCGAAAACGATGCTGATATTCACTAAGTATGAGACAAATTCTTTGCGATTAAATTTGATTTTTTTGTTAATAAAATGCAAACGATAAATTTGCATGATGACCATGATGCCGAATTTCCCAATAAAAGCATATACGGGGTTATAGCCAAGCGTGAATAAATAATAGGCAAGCGGCACGGTACAAAGATCGATGACGGCCAATACGATATTGTATTGTTTAATGCTATTTGTGCCGATAGCCAATGCCGTCATCCAAAAAGAACCTGCCATGGCACTGATTAAGGAACAGACAATGGTAGCCTGTACTAATTTTTCGGCATACATTGGTACATGATCGCCCAACCATAATGTTAGTAATGTGTGACTAAAATATAGTACTGGTGCAGATAAAATGGCAATTAAATAGAAGGAATATTTTGATGTGCCTAAAATCAGTTTTTTGTTGCGCTCGTAATCTTTCGCAGCATAGGATTGTACTAATTGTGGGTTAAATGCCACTTGGAAATTATTCACAAAACTATACACGGCGGTATCTACTTGGGTTGCAATTCCCACAGCTGCATTAGCGGCAACGCCGAAGAATAGGTTGGTTACCATATTTAAGCCTTGCGTAGAACCGACATAGGCCAATTGTCCCACCAACATCCAGCCGGAAAAGCTCATCATTTCTTTAGTTTTGGTAAAGTCTTTTTGTAGGTGAAAACGGGTTTCGGCATGAAATGCTTTGCGGGTAAATCGGAAATAAAGACTAAATACCGCTATACTGACGCACAGTAATAATAAACTGTAAGAAATGAGTTTGTCGTAATGTTCAATTTGTATCAAAATAAAAATGGCGCTCAGTTTTAGTGCGGTTTCCGCTAAGCCCAACCAAGCATAAAACGACATCTTTTCATGAGCCACAATCATGGCGTTAAACGGCACTTTAATGATTTCAATGAGGGCAATAATGAGGGCAACTTGATAAACGATATTGGCCGCTTGCATACGGTTGGCCGGGATGATGAGTTTATGGTTGAGAAACCAAAGCCCAACGGTTTCTGCCAAAATGACCACGACCAACATGATAAATAAGTGATTGATAATACTTATGTTAAAGACTTTATTGACACGGCTTATATCGTTTGATGCTTTTTCTACATTAATGAATCGTTGGGTGGTGGCCGTCATGGTGCCATTAAAGAAGGAAAATAAAATTACCACGCCCATAACGATGTTATAAATCCCAAAGTCTTCTACGCCCAATACGCGCAACACAACACGCGAAATATAAAGCATCGCGCCCATGTTGAAGAGCATGCGGATGTAAAGAAACAGCGTATTTTTAGCAATGGTTTTATTGGACATGGTGAGACATTGAGTTTGTGTTTTTACCGTAAAATAGGTGGGGGATTATAGTTTTCTTTAGTATAATCGGCAATCTTTTATGCAACTATTTCCCCTTAGTATAATCAAAAAGAAAATAGGTTTTAATTGAGATAATTATGAATAAATATTTGATTTCACTAGATAAAGATGTTCAGCGTCGTGAGCTGTTTTTTGCTCAACCAGATACGGCAGATTTCGTTGTATTTTCAGCCATTAATACCATGAAAAAAGAATGGGATGAATTGGCAGAAGTATTCAATCCAACAAAATTTGAACAGCATTATGGACGCAACGTCACAAAAGGCGAAATTGGTTGTACATTAAGTCATTTAGCGGTTTATCGCCAGATTGTAGAAGATCAAAATGTGACGGAAAATGAATATGCTTTAGTCTGTGAAGATGATGCGCTATTTAATGCGAATTTATCCCCAAAAACGACCGCACTTTTAACTGAAAAGTGTGATGCGGATATCGTGTTAATCGGCCAATCAAAAATTGCGGAATTTAATGATGTGGAATTAGAAATTAATTATCCGACAACTTTCTCGTTTTTACGCAAAACATTTGGCGATGTCACTGTGGCTTATCCATATAAAAGTTACTTTGCCGGTACGGTGGCGTATTTAATTAAAAAATCGGCTGCCCGTGCATTTTTAACGGTGTTAGAAAACGAAAAACCGTTTTGGCTTGCCGATGATTTCTTGCTATTTGAAACGCAATTTCAGATTAATAACAACGTGGTTCGCCCGCTTGTGGCTATTGAAAATCCACAGTTAGTGAGTAATTTAGAAGCGATTCGCGGTTCAAAATCCAATAATTTAGTGAAGAAATTAATTAAATATCCGTTCAAAAAAATCTTAGCGGTGAAAAAGAATTTAGGAAAATAACGTAAAAATGACCGCACTTTTTAACCTTTTTTACCTTTACGATCCTTGGCTGTTTCATGTCGTACGAATGTCATTCGTCGCGGGTTTAGCGGCATTGGCTGTACTGGCTTATCAATACCTTAAAAAACAGAAACCACAAGGTATCACTGTGCCATTGGATAGTTTAGCCGTTATCATTGGGCTGATTGCATTTAGCGTGATTCCGTTTTTAGTCAATGGTACACGAGATTTTTCTGTTATCACTATGTATGTGAAAGAGCTGATTTTATTCCTCTTTGGCGTGGGACTTTATAATGCATTTTATGCCAATGTAAATGGTCAACAAAAAGTGGTGCGTGATTTACAACTTGGTGTCGTGGTGCAATTTGCAGTGGGCGTGATTGGATTACTCGGTGCATCATTTATGATCGATTTCTTGCTTTCAACCAATGCGGTGTTGCCTGCACGTTTTTATGGTTCAGAGCAGGAATATCGCCTATATAACATCACCGCAACAGCCTTTTTCCAGTTGAGTTTATTCTATTTAATGCTGCTGCATTTCTTGCTGGCTTACAATGCAAAACATAATACGCTCCCAAGTATTTTAGTCTTTTTTATGTTGTGCATTGGATTGATTTCAGGACGTACATTCCTTCTGTTATCGGTGGTAAGCATTTTGGTGTATTTCAAATGGCGTTATGTGCCATCACTCATTGCATTTGCTGTTTTGGTATTATTACTGGCCTATTTCTTACCCGAAAACCCTTATGTGGCACATGCTTTAGAACCGGTGATCAATTTATTACACGGTGCAGGTTTTGCGAGTTCTTCAACCGATACTTTGATGAAAAACCACCTGTTCATGCCAACGCTTAAACAGTTTATTTATGGCGATGGCATGTATATGACAGGGCAGTTAGAAGTAGGCCGTTATTATGGTCATACGGATTCCGGTTTCTTACGTCAGATTCTTTATGGTGGCGTGTCTTATGCCTTAGTGTGTTTTGCCGTGACATTCTATTTTGTGCGCAAAGTCGCCTTAAATTGGTTTGATGGCAGCTGGAAATTTATCCTTTCTGCCTTTGTGATTTTGGCATTTTGTAACATCAAAGCAGACACCTTTGCTTTCCCTGGCATTATGTTTGTGATGTTGATGTTCTTATCGCTTTTTGGCACTCACGGTAAACAGCTTATTTTATTTAAACAAAAGGAGCCGAAAGATGTTTAGTATCATCGTGCCTTCTTATAATCGGAAAGAAGAAATTCCTGTGTTATTGGAAAGTTTAACCAAGCAGACCACCTATAATTTTGATGTGGTGATTGTGGATGATTGCTCAAAAGAACCCTTTGAAGTAACACAATCATATCCATTTGCAGTTAAAGTGATTCGTAACGAAACCAATCAAGGGGCGGCAGAAAGCCGTAATATCGGGGCAAGAAATGCCGATAATGAATGGTTGTTATTCCTTGATGATGACGATCGTTTTGCAAATGATAAATGTCAAAAATTGGCAGATGTGATTGCCGAGCATGCTGATGTTAACTTTGTTTACCATCCGGCAAAATGCGAAATGGTGAATGAAGGTTTTACCTATGTAACAACTCCAATTGAGCCGCAAGAAATTAGTGTAGATAGAATTTTACTGGCGAATAAAATCGGCGGCATGCCGATGATTGGGGTGAAAAAAGATCTGTTTTTAAAAATAGGCGGATTATCCACCGCACTTCGTTCATTGGAAGACTATGATTTCTTATTAAAACTCGTGCTGGAACCCACATTTAAGCCATACAAAGTGGCAGAACCATTGACCTATTGCACATTCCATACCAAGCGTTCTAGCGTGTCAACCGATACAACCAATACGCAAAAAGCGATTGATTATATCCGTGAAAATTATGTGAAAACGGTAGAGCAAGAAAAGAATTTTGCTATTAACGCACAATATATGTTGGCTTACCCACATATTATGAATTTATCCCGTAAAGCGGCTTTTTACTATTTTGAGATTTTTAAATTAACGAAAAGTATTAAGCAGCTAATCATCGCTTTGGTAGTTTTAATCTCCCCGAAATTAGCAATTAATGTGAAACGATTTATTTCGTAAGTATATGGGCGGCTTTATTCCGCCCATGCCATCATCTAATTCCCAAATGCATTCTCAAGCGTATCTACTTCCAAGCGACCTTGTTCAATCCGGATGCCTTTGGCGATTTTTTTGATCATAGCGTCTCGTGAGTTGCGCTCATCTAACGTGTAGATTGGGGTACTGCTTAAATAATTTGCTACGCTGGTTGTGAGTAAGGGAACTAAGCTTTGCACTTGATCCATATATTGCTGCGGAGAGCCGGACCAGTTGAGTATGCGAATATCTCTTAAATAAATGGCACCTTTTTGGGGATCGTAATAAGGCACGGTGTCGAAGGTTAGGTTTAATTTAGCGGGAAATTGATTGTTTGGCAGCTTAAATAAGCCGTCAACAATACCGCTGAGTTCTAGGCGTTTTTCTGCGGTTTGTCCGATTTTTGCGCTAAAGTCATGTAGCTTGTAATCTACGCTGGCAATACCGGGAATGCCATAGTTGCTTTGGTAATTATTGTTGCGGGCTAATAATTGGTTAATTTCAGTTTCTCCGATGGCTAATGCGAAGGCGGAAGAGGATAGGGTGAATGTGAGAAAAAACGTCGCAAAAAGCGTGAAAAATTGACCTTTTAAACGTTGAAACATGCTTGATTCTCCAAATAGATTGAGGTTTAAAAATCGCAAAAAAACGGTTAAACTAGACCGCACTTTGATCAAATAGGAGTTATTTATGCATAAATATATCACTAAAATAGCATTATGCTCATCGGTTTTATTATTATCTGCCTGTGGTTCATTGACTACCGACAGTTCACAAAGTCCTGCTGCTGTTGTTACCGCAGGCAACACTGATATTCAGGCGCTAATTAAAAAAGCCGAGGCGCTACCAAGTTTTGAATATATCCACAATAACACCCAATATATTGCTTACTTAAATGGACAACCGGAATTAATTAAAGTTAGCAATGGTACTGATAATAAATTGTTCTTTTATAAAGGTGGCAAGGTCTTTGTAATTCAAGATGACCGTGAGGTTTATCAAATTAGTGGGCAAAATCATCAGCAAGAGGCTTTAGTCGCTGAAGCGGCTAAGTTGCAGAAAATGCTTGGGCCGAATAGTGCAGACAAAGGGGCATCTAATGTAAAAACCGGTAGTGATGCAAAATTGAACTATTTATGTATTACCAAAATTCAGCAAGTGGCTCAAACTAAACGAGTGTTTCGTAGTTCTGCCAATGCGACAAATAGCGATTCTCGTTTAACAGCGGATGTACGTTTAAACGGTAATCAATACTATAAAATGGATTGCCAGTTAGCGGGAGAACGTGTCGCCAAATTAAGTTTAATTAAGAAGTAATTTGTATCGTTGCACTAAAAGTGCGGTTAAAATTAACCGCACTTTGCGTTTATGGGAATATTCATGTTGGACTCAGCACGGAGCGCGTTTAAAGAGTATGTTTGGCAGTTGTTGGCCGAACACAAAGGGGAGCGTGTCTATCATTTTACTTATCAAAAACAGGCTTATTGGCTAAAACAGCCTGAGCAGCTACGTGGTGTGTGGCGTTTATTAAAGCCCCATCCCAAACAGTCTTTTCTAAATGAAATTCATAGTTTACAGCATTTTGCCGAGCGTCAGGCGCCTGTGCCGAAATTGATGATGTTTGGTGAAGATTATCTAGTGCTAGAAGACGGTGGCCATAATGTGGCATATTGGGTCAGTCGTAATATTGATAACCAAACCAAGCAACGGATTTTATGTGATGCGGCAAAGGCATTGGCTGATTTACACCGCCGTGGTTTAGTACATGGCCGTCCGGCAATTCGCGATATTTTGTGGAAAGACGGCAATGTATTATTTATTGATTTTGAAGTGAATGCGGAAAAGCATAGTCTGAATGAGCAAAAAGCCCGAGATTTGTTATTATTTATTTATAATTTATGCCGTGAGCAACATCTATCTGATGAATTAATTTGTAATGTAATGCGGAAATATCAGGCATATTGTGATCCCCAAGAATGGGATGATATGATGCATACGGTTTGTCATTATCGGTTTATTTATTATTTGTTGTTACCGTTTAAATACATTGCGAAAAAAGATTTAATCGGCATTTATCGTTTATTTAAGAATGTTGATTTAGTCAAAAAAGGAAAATAAATGAAAACATTCATTCTTGCGTTATTTATTGGTTTAAGTGTGACGGCTTGTTCTGTCGGCGTAGGTGCCAGCGGCGGATCAAATGGCGTTGGGGTTGGCTTTGGAGTAGGAACCGGCGTGCGATTTTAGAAAAAATTCCCGATAAGTAAATTTATCGGGAATTTTTTTGTTATTTTTTAGAGGGAAAAGTGCGGTCACTTTTCTTTCTGTTTTTTTATTTTTCTTCCGCCTGATAACGAATCAATCCTTCTTGCTGTGTGGTGGCAATGAGTTTACCGTCGGCTGAGAAGATCTGACCGCGAGCCAAGCCACGCGCTGCGTAGGCGTTATTGCTTTCGATGGCATAGAGTAGCCAGTCGTTCATATTAAAAGGACGATGGAACCAAATGGAATGGTCAATGGTGGCGACTTTCATGCCTTTTTGCAAAAAACCTTTTTCATGCGGGTGAAGTGCGGTCAAAATACAATGAAAATCTGAGAAGTAGGCAAGCAGACATTGTTGAATGCGGTAATCCGTCGGTGCTTCGCCATTAGTCCGAACCCATGAAAATTGTTGTGGTGGTAGTTTATGTCCATGGAAAGGGTTATTTAAATATTTCGTGCGAATGTCGAAAGGACGCTCAGCAGTAAATTTATCACGCACGGCTTCCGGAATCGTTTGAGCCATTTGTTGAATTACTGAGCTTTCCGACATCAATTCATCCGGGCCTTCCACTTGTGGCATATCGCTTTGATGCTCAAAGCCATGTTCCTGCGTTTGGAAAGAGGCGGTAATGTGGCAAATTGGCGATTTATGTTGAATGGCCTTTACCCGCATGGCCGTGAAGTTTCGGCCTTCACGCAAGATTTCTACATCATAAATAATGGGATATTGACTGTCACCCGGCGATAAAAAATAGGCGTGGCAAGAGTGCAAAATACGATCTTCCGGTGCGACTTGAATAGCAGCAGAAAGCGCTTGTGCCACGACCTGACCGCCAAATACTTGACGAAAACCAAGATCTTGGCTTTTACCACGGAATAATAAATCGTCAATTTTTTCCAATTTTAATAAGTCGATTAATTGGGTTAATGCACTCATGGTTTTTCCTTATTTGTTTAAAGTTCAGGCAGTTCTGAAGGAATTCGGTGATAAAATTTGCAATTCAGAAGTGCTTATTGCATAATGCGGGCTCTTAGCTAGTCGGTTATTCCATTAGCTAATTCAATGGAAACCTTTTCGGTTCCTCGCAATGATGTCTGATTTACCCGGTCAGGTTCGGAAGAAAGCAGCCAAAGTCAGAATTTTCGTGTGCCGAGATCAAGCTGGAAAGGTTTCCACCTCTCCAACCTTATCAAATAGCCTAAATTCTCTGTGTGAGTTGTTTGAAAAAGCCGTTTTCTTTATTCACCAAGTCTTGATAAGTTCCTTGTTCAATAAGTTTGGCATTATCGATAATCACCAACTGATCGAACTGCTCAATTGCCGTTAAGCGGTGTGTCACCATAATCAAGGTCTTATTGGCGCTGTGTGCTAGGATAGCTTGTAGCATTTTACGCTCGGTTTCGCGATCCAAACCTTCTGTCGGTTCATCTAACAATAAAATCGGGGCGTCATTTAATAGAATACGCGCCAATCCCAAACGGCGTTGTTCACCGCCGGATAACGGACGACCGCCGTCACCCAGCCATAAATCCAAGCCTTGTTCCTGTTGTAATAGTTTCTCTAACCCCACTTGTTGCAAAATCTCCATCATTTTCTCATCGCTGATTGGCGTATGAGTAGCAATTTGCAGGTTGTTACGCAGGCTGTCACTAAATACGTGTACCCGTTGGGTTAAGAAACAGAATTGTTGACGTAAACTTTGTTCACTGTAACGTTGAATCTCTTTACCGGCTAAGACAATCCGTCCTTGGTCAGCGTCATAATTGCGAACCAAGAGTTGTAATAAAGTGGATTTTCCGCTACCGGTTTTACCTAAAATGGCGATTTTTTGTCCTGTTTGAATAGTTAAATTCAATTCGATTAATGCCGGATTGCTTCGTTGCGGATAATGAAAATCGAGATTTTGCACGCTTAACAACGGTTGTTCGGTGTTGGATTCAACTTGTTCCGTGCCGGAAAATTTAACTAGGGGTTGTTGCTCAATAATGTCGCTTACCCGTTCGGCTGACGCGATAACTTGTCCTATGTGTAAAAACGCCGCACCAATAGGCAGCAGAATTTCAAATGCCGCGAGGGCAGCAAAAGTAAATAAACCAATAAAGGCGGCGCGGTATTCATCGTTGCCTAAATCTGCCTGAGAAGCGGCCCAGATGGTAATGGAGAGCACTAAACCGTTGGCAAGCAATAAAAGTGCGGTGGAAAATCCGGATAAATTTGCTTCCCGTTGTTGATAGGTTTGCCATTGTTGTTCGGTTTGTTGCAATTTTTCTTTAACTTTAGCTTCGCTGTTAAATAGCAATAATTCCGCCTGAGCCTGGATAAATTCGACAAATTGTGTGCGATAGGTGGCACGGGATTGTGTTAATTTGGCACCGAATTTTGTGCCTAAACGGTAAAAAATGGTCGGTATCACCAATAATAAAACCAATAAGGTTCCACCGATGAATAACGCCAATGGCACATTGATAAAACTCAAGCCGATCGTCATCATCAAAATCACGACAATGGCACTGATAAATGGGGCGACAAGGCGTAAATACAGGCTGTCTAAGGTGTCAACGTCGGCAACCAAACGGTTTAATAAATCACTGTTGCGATAGCGATTTAATACAGCCGGGCTAAGCGGAATGATTTTGCTAAACACTTGCACGCGCAATTTCGCCAATACACGGAAGGTGGCGTCATGGGTGACGACTTTCTCAAAATAGCGGGCAACCGTGCGACTGATGGCTAATCCGCGTACGCTGGCGGAAGGGTAGAAAAAGTTAAATAATGTGCCAAAGCCCGCAATGGCGGTAGCGGCCAAGAACCAGCCGGAAAGTGTTAACAAGCCGATACTGGAAGCCAAGCCCAAGATCATTAACAGACCGCCCAAGAACAATGGCCATTTAGCAAATTTGAATAAGCGAATAAAAGGAAGTAAAGCACGCATTAGTTAATGTCCTGTTGTCGTTGTGCTAACAATTCGGCAAAGAAACCTTCATGTTGTAATTGCTCGAAATGCCCTTGTTGAATGATTTGCCCTTGTTGCATAACTAAAATATTGTCGCATTGTTTTAAATCTTCAATACGATGGGTAATCATCAAGGTCGTTTGTTGTTGGCTGATAGTTTGTAGTGCTTGTAACACTAAATTTTCCGATTGCGCGTCAAGGCTCGCAGTCGGTTCATCTAACAGTAATAAGTGACCTTTGCGCAATAACGCACGAGCCACCGCTAAACGTTGGGCCTGTCCCACGGACACGCCAATGCCGCCTTCCTTAATTTCTGCCTCCAAGCCCAAACGATCGGTAAACTCTTTCGCTTGCGCCAAACTTAAGGCCTGATCGATTTCTTGTTCAGTGGCTTGGATGTCACCTAATAGCAAGTTTTCTTTAATGGAGCCTTGTAACAATAGTGGGTTTTGCCCAACCCACGCGATGTGTTTGCGCCATTGCATTAAATCTAACTCACGCAGTTCCTGACCGTTAATGGTTAAGCTGCCTTGATAGGGCAAAAAGCCCAAAATAGTATTGACCAACGACGTTTTACCCGCACCGCTTTGGCCGACAACAGCTACATGGCTATGAGCGGGAATATGGAAATTTAATGCCTTTGTCAACGGCTTGCCCTGCGGTGATAACACCACCACATTTTTAGCGGAAATTTCTACCGTACTTTGCGCCTCAAATGGGGTTTTATTTTCACCTTGTGCAATTAAATAATCTTCCTCCAAGAAATCTACAATGGCATCCGCCGCCCCGATACCTGCCGCACGGTCGTGATAATAGGTGCCGAGATCGCGTAATGGTTGATAAAACTCCGGTGCGAGAATTAAACAGAAGAAACCGATGAAAAGGGTAATTGGCGCACCGTAAGTGCCGAATTCAATCTGACCTAAATAGCTGAAACCGAAATACACCGCCATGAGTGCGATGGAAATAGACGTAAAAAATTCCAACACTGCAGAGGAAAGAAACGCCATTTTTAACACGTCCATGGTGGTTTCGCGGAAGTCTTCCGTGCTTTCTTCAATGTGACGGGTTTGCTCTGAAGTGCGGTCAAATAATCGCAAGGTTTCTAAACCGCGCAGACGATCCAAAAATTGTCCGCTTAAACGGGCAAGCGTAGCCATATTTTTTTGACTGCTATCTGCCGCCGCTTTACCCACTAAAATCATAAAAATCGGAATTAACGGCGCGGTACCCATTAAAATCAAACCGGCTGCCCAGTTAAGGGGAAAGACCGCGATTAAAATAATTATCGGCACAATGGCGGAAAGCGCTTGTTGTGGCAAATAACGGGCATAGAAATTATGTAGGTTTTCTACCTGTTCCAACATAATACTTGCCCAACTGCCGGCAGGTTTGTTGTTGATGGTGGCTGGGCCGACTTGGTGAATTTTATCTAAAATTTGTTGGCGAATAATATTGCGTAATAATTGACCGCACTTAAAGCCGATTTTTTCCCGCAACCATAAGATAAATGCACGTAAGGCAAAACCGATAACCAACCCGACAAAATAAGGTATAAGATCGGTCGCGGACTCGTTTAGCATAATTAATTTATGCAATAACGAAGCCAGTAAATAGGTTTGCGCCACTAAAATCACGGAAGAAAGAGAGGCGAGTAGGATATTTAGATTTAAATATTTTTTAATCGGCTGTTGTTGTTTCCGTAGCCATTGTTGTAAATATTTTTGACGGGATTTATCCATAAATGACAGTTTTTGGGCAATGTATAAAAAAACGTAAGGTGGGCGTTAGCCCACCGCTTTTACATAATAAATTATTGGCAGATTGAATTCCGCCCACCATTATTGCTGAGCGTCTAAGAAACGTTCAGCATCTAATGCCGCCATGCAGCCGGTACCGGCAGACGTGATGGCTTGGCGGTAATTGTGATCCATCACATCACCTGCAGCGAATACGCCTTCCACGGATGTGGCGGTCGCATTACCATCTAAACCCGATTTCACCACAATATAGCCGTTATTTAATTCCAATTGACCTTGGAAAATTTCCGTATTCGGTGCATGGCCGATAGCGATAAATACACCGTCTAATGCCACATCTTCTTTAGCGCCGAATTGAACATCCTGTAAACGTACGCCGGTTACCCCCATATTATCGCCCAACACTTCATCTAAAGTGCGGTTGGTATGCAGAATGATTTTTCCTTCTTCTACTTTTTTGTATAAACGGTCGATCAAGATTTTTTCTGCACGGAAGCTATCACGGCGGTGGATTAAGTGCACTTCGCTGGCAATGTTAGCCAAATATAAGGCTTCTTCCACAGCAGTATTGCCACCGCCCACTACGGCAACCGGTTTATTACGATAGAAGAAACCGTCACAAGTGGCACAGGCGGAAACACCACGACCTTTATAGCTTTCTTCGGAAGGCAAACCCAAATAACGGGCAGAAGCGCCGGTCGCAATGATTAAAGCATCGCAACTAAAAGTTTGAGCGTCTCCATAAAGTTTGAATGGACGGGAGGATAAATCAACGCGATTGATGTGATCAAATACGATTTCTGTCTCGAATTTTTCCGCGTGTTGCAACATTCTTTGCATCAACTCCGGGCCGGTAGTTTCCCCGAAATCACCCGGCCAGTTTTCGATTTCCGTTGTAGTGGTTAATTGGCCGCCTTGTTGTAAGCCTGTTACCAATACAGGGTTTAAATTGGCACGCGCCGCGTAAATTGCTGCGGTGTAGCCCGCCGGGCCCGAACCTAAAATTAACAGTTTAGTGTGTTTAATGTCTGACATAAAATGTCCTTATATCAATTGAAAAAATGTGGCCGTTATTATAAAAGATTTCTTTCTAGTACAACAATGAATAGAGCAATCGGCGATACTTATTGGTCAGCGGATCATTGGTGCCGATAGCGGCTAAAATAGATAAAAATTCCTGCTTAATTTTGCCGTCTTCCGCGCCCAAATCTTGTCGTAAAATGTTAAACAATAACTCCAAGGCTTCTTCGTTGCGGTTGGCTTGGTGTAATTGTAACGCCAGTTTCAGCGCCAAATCATGGCTTGGTTGTTTGGCAAATTCTTCTTGTAATTGCTGAATTTCAGGGGTGTCGGCGGCTTTAATTAACAACTCAATTTGAGCCTGTAAGCCTTGCCAACGGCTATCGCGATCTTGTAGCGGGATCTTGTTCAAAATCTGCTGTGCCGGTTCGGTTTTCTTCATGGCGATATAAGTTTCCGCATAGAGCAGGGCAATATCGCTATTTTTTTGATTCGATAATTCCCACGCCTCTTTTAGCAATGGCAACGCCTGTTCATAGTTTTCCACCTGCAACAAATCCAACGCCTGATTGAATTTAATCTCTTCCTCTTTTGGTAAAATAACACTCAAACGTTGTTGCAACGTAGCCTGATCCAACGCCCCTTGAAACGCGTCTAACGCTTGACCTTCTTTGAATAAATAAGTGGTCGGTAAAGCTTGAATACGGAATTGTGCCGCCACCATTTGTTCTTTTTCACAATCTACCTTAGCTAATACAAATTGCCCTTGATATTGGTTGGCATAATCTTCCAAGGTTTTCACAAACGCCGCAGAATCTGCGTGGCTTGATGCATAAAAGGTGATAACGAGAGGGGAAGTTTGTGAAAGCTGCAGAATCTCGTTGAGATTGTGTTCGTTGAGGTCTCGGATATAAGGAAAATCGGTCATGGCTATCTCTTATTTGGGATGAAATGAAACGGGCGCATTATAGCAAAGTGCGGTGGGATTTTTTAGTGTTTTTCGTGAGTGGGGGGGGGGGAAGGATTGCTATGTTGGCGAGTAACTCAAAGGTGAAACGGAAATTATTTGGAAAAGTAAAAATACTTGAAAATCTGACCGCACTTTACAACAAAAAAATTTAAGTATCCTCAATTTGAAACTGCTTACGCCAGCGATTCGGTGAAATTTTATGTTTCTTCAAGAAGTGCTGACGCAAGGCGGTATCGCTATGAAATCCACTTTGTTCTGCAATATCAGTAATAGATAAATCTGTGCTTTCCAAAAGCTCTCTTGCTCGCTGTAGCCTTGCTTCAATTAACCATTGATTTAATGACACTCCGGTTGCTTTGCGAAAATGTCGGGTAAAAGTGCTACGGCTCATTGACAAACGTTCTGCAAGACTATCAGTCGAATGAAGTGCGGTCAGATTTTCATTTAAATAAGCAAGCAACGCAT